>Ga0209500_10001263_pt1 | contig 19241 bp, 11 predicted proteins | sample S_140212_EF_Meta_FD_187323 | JGI IMG/M metagenome (GOLD analysis project Ga0209500, IMG submission 187323) | Freshwater microbial communities from Lake Simoncouche, Canada to study carbon cycling - S_140212_EF_MetaG (SPAdes) (version 2) | ecosystem: Environmental > Aquatic > Freshwater > Lake ... | reverse complement strand
GTAACTTCCGCTAACCTACGTTTCGCTTAATCAGCAAGCGTATTACGCAAATCCAAAAAGGCTCTTCGGAGCCTTTTTGTTTGACTTAAATATCAGATGAAAATAGAAAGCGATCGAGATTTTGAACAACTTCGTGCTCAGTTTACTGGTTGGCGCAAACGCTTTCCAATGTTTACACACGATGTACAACGCATTGAAAAAATGATCAACGAGCATATACAAACACATAGTAAAATTATGGTGTTGCATAGGCAAACTAAAAATAGAAGCCATTTAGAAAAAGCGCAACAAGAAATAGATGCTATCAATAAAATAATAGACACTGTAGAAAAATTAGAGCTAATGGCTATGTTAAGTAAGGGGTAATTATGGGAATACAAAACTATTTTTTTAAAAATATTCATTCTGTGATATCACAAAATGATACAAAATCAAAGAAAAAAGTATTATCGTTGGGGCATCCAGATTTGCTTCTTGATAAAGATTTTTTGCAAACAATATACGACAATAGTTTTATTGAAAAAATTCCAGAAGACAAATATCATGTAGATATACGGAAATTACATAAAAAAGAATCAAGTTTTTTTATTTACGATCCTTATTTTATTTTTGAACAATATAATTACGAACTTTATATTTTAGATGTTAAACAGCATAGGGGTAATGAAATACTAGTTGATTTAAATCACGAGATTGATCAAGAGTATTGCGAATATTTTGATCTTATTCTAGACGGTGGCACATTGGAACATTGTTATAATATATCTCAGGCATTTAAAAATGTATGTCAAATGGTAAAAGTTGGAGGATTTTGTCTTCACACAAATCCGGCAAACAGCCTTGATCATGGATATTTTAATTTAAATCCGTTGTTTTACGATCATGGATTTACAAAAAATGGATTTAACATACATGATTTATGCATACTTGATCAAACCCAATGCGTTCAAAGTATAAGAGGGATAAAAAAAGGTAAGGTGATACCGGTAAAAGCATCAGTTTTTTGTAAAGCGGAAAAGATAACACAAGAACAATTTGTCTGGCCCTCACAATACTAACACGGATAAATAAAGTATCTAAGTATATTATGCAGAATCCCTCTGCGTAGACCTAGAACGTCAACAAAGGAGAAACAAATGGGACGTCCACTAAACAAGAAATTTTTTGGTTTATTAACTGATGGTACTAACATCACAGTAAACTGCCAAGTAGGAGCAAATGCAGAATCTGCGGTAGGTTATATCTTACGCCAACGCTCATCGAAGAGATTTTTAGTCAACGATGCCAAAGACGGTACAAAAGTATTACCGGCAGGCACAGGCACAGGTAATGTAGGAGTTTGCCAACTAGTAAATGCGGTAGACGGTGCATTAGGTGCAAATGAGATGAGTATTGTGGGTGAATTTAACGGACAGGGTATACTAATAGCCAAGTTAACCAACAAGATCGCTGTAGGCTTTAACGGCATAAGATACAAATGGACAGTAACCAACGACTCTACAACCAGCATACTTTCTCTAACACTACCATAATCTAGGAACTAGCAATGGGACAGTTTTTTCGCGTCAACGGCGATTATAATATTAAAGTTAGAGATGGCGGTACTATTAAATTAGATACCGGACCAAAAGGTGACACCATCATAACTGGTAACTTAACAGTTGCCGGTGATGTTACTGCTGTTTCGACTGAGAATTTAGAAATCAAAGACAGAATCATAACTTTAAATGAAGGTGAAAACGGTCCCGGCGTTTCTGATGTCGGATTTGGTGCATATTCTGGTATTGAAATTGATCGAGGAACCTATGTAGATTCTACAGCAGTTCCTCGAGCAGCCTTTGTGTGGAATGAATCAAATCCAGGATTTACTACAGATGAAGACCCTGCTTCTGCGTCCGGCTACTGGCAAATTGTTACCGGATCGTCAGAAACCGCATACGGGTTTGCTGATAGTAATTTAAAAATTAGAAGAATTTTAACTGATGCTTCAACAGACAGCGGCGACCTAACATTAATAGGCACTGGTACTGGTGTGGTTAAAGTTGCAGGTACAACAAATTATCGTTTACAGGTCACAGACAACAACGATATTCCAAACAAAGACTATGTTGATTTTTCTATCTTGAATAATCCAACATTTCAAATTCGTGCGCCAAGTCAAGACACTCGAGTCATTATTGCAGATAAAGATATCACTCCAAACAATTCTAGTACAGGCGGATCATTGGCCTACTATCAAGCAGCTACAGGTTATCCAATCTCTACTGACGGTGCTGTTGAAAGCGGCGTGGGATTTTTAGTTGACGGTGTACTTACATCTACATTTTATTCAAATCGTGTGGTGTTACAATCTTTAGAAATTATCGACAGCGAAATTAGACACGACAGTTCAAATGAAAACATCTTTATCAACACCAACGGTACAGGCAAATTACAGACAAATTACGCAATACAATTAGACAATAATGCAGTAAGCCCAGCGATTGTTTCAGGAAGTCATATAATTTATTCCAAGCCAGAAAGTACAGGTAGATCAGGAATATATTTTGTAAATACTGAAAATACTAGAGATGAACTAGTTAGTAAAAATAGAGCATTGCTGTTCAGCATGTTATTTTAAGAGAACACAAATATGATCACAGGAAGAATAGTCACAGGAACAACAGCAACATCCCCTACTCAAGTTTATGTTAGTAGTGGATCAAACGCCATTACCACAATAGCATTATGCAATACTGGTGCTCCGGATCTAGCTGACGAAACAGTTAATTCAATAGATGTTAATGTGTATCTAGTTGCACCAAGCGGAACTTATGTAGACAATCGTACAATAAATGTTGGTAGTTTAATTGTGAGTAAGTTAACTGTGCCTGCAGGCGAAACAGTATTTCTCAGTGAAGAACGTATTGTATTATCAGACACAGATTATGTTTCAGTAGGTTACAGCCCAAGTTCTGGTGCTGCCACAGTAGGCAGTTTATTAACAGTGACAGTGAGCACATTGCCAGTATGAAATTCTTAAAACAGAAAAATATCAGCAAGTTTAGTATCAGTGACAACACACTGATTGCCAATCACTATGGCCGAGCTGTTATGGATCTAACAGGAGGTCTGCGTGTCCCTAAAGGAACAACTGCACAGAGACCTCAACTCAGTAATGTTCGTACACCTAACGGACCTAACGGATACATTAGATATAACACAACTACTAACGCATTAGAAGCATACATTAATGGAGTTTGGGAAGTTGTTAGAGCCAGCGGAGCAACTGCTATTCAGGTTAGTAGATTTGCAGCTAACGGAACCGAAACAACATTTGGCCCATTAAATTCAACTTACCTAACCAACTACACAGCCAGCGATTATAATGTTATGATATTGGTTGATAATGTTATACAAATTGGAGCCAAAGTTAATTATACTGTGGTTAAAAGACAAAGTGGAAGTTTTGTTAGTGTAAACTATTCACCATTTAGCGCATCGGGCCCGGGCACATATACCAACAACGAATACTACATTCAATTTGCCGATGCTGTGCCTGCCCTTAACGGCGCTAGCGAATCAATTTATGTAACTGTGTTCTACGGTTACGGAAACTAATCATGTCACAGCTGGGTCGTATCAGTGGTCCACTGCTAGATGCAAACCTAAATAGACTAGGTGTTGATCTCACATTCCGCAATTACGGTGCTGATGAAGATCTACTATATCTTGATGTAACCAACAATAGAATTGGCGTTAATAAACAGCCAGCAAATCGAAGAGTTGAAATTGAAGGTATTACACATTCTACAAATTTAATCAGTACAACCAGTGCAGATATTGCCACTATCACAGCCACAACTAATACATTTTCTACAGATATATCAAGTACAATTATCGTAAGTCCGAATCAAACAAATCCTCTAGTTACATTTGATAACATGCGGGCCGGCGACTTAGATTTCAAAGATAACATAATTAAAAATTACGCAGTCAACGGTGGCATTGAATTAAATCCCAACGGCACAGGTATTGTTGATATCTATGCAAACACCACAGTTAATGGAAATCTAACAATAACAGGTAATACACAGATTAATGGAAATTTAACAGAAGCTACCAATATTATAGTTGGAGACAGCATCCTTGATACCGTGATAATTGCTCCAGATTTTACTCAAAGTATTATTCCTGGAGATCATATAACCTATGATCTAGGCACAACAATAAAAAGATGGAGACAGGTTTACATACATCAAAATTTAGACATAGGCTCTTTATCATTTAATGATGTAACCGTTGGACTTCAACTTGAAATAGAAAGCGGACTGCCTAGTATTAGAACACTGCAAAGCAATGACGATGTTATATTAAATTCAGATACTGGCAATATTGACATTGAGCGCATTAGATTTAACGGTAACAACATCACCAACCTCGATGCAACTGCACTTACTCTAATATCTACTGGCATAGGCTATGTTAGGTTTATGGATACCAACGCATTGATCATTCCTGCAGGAACCGATGCGCAACGCTCAGCAAGTTCTGAAGTTGGTGACACTCGTTGGAACACCGACAATCCTGCAGATAACTATCTAGAATGTTTTGATGGCACCACTTGGATTATTTCCACCGGCCCGGGAGGTTCAATTTCAACAGTTGAAAATTCCGATCTAGCCAACGCCTACATCCTTATACTAGGCTAAAATCTCCTTTGAGCTAAATAATAATACCGCGGTGTCCAACTGTGGTCTATTACTGTGGTAAACCAGCAAAGAGCGCAAGCTGAGAATTTGGTTAACCGTGCAACACGGGGTACAAAGGAGAGCTATGGCTATTGGACGTATTTCGGGGCCGCTCTTAAAGGCAAATTTAAACCGCGAAGGTGTAAATTTAGCATTTGAGACCGACCTTCTCTATCTTGATGTTAACAACTCTCGCATAGGTGTTAAGACTGCGTCTCCTCAATACGACTTAGACATCTCCGGAACCACAAGAACTACTGATTTAATAGTAGACACACAAGCAACCATTGCCCAGTTTACAATTTCCGGCAACACAATTGCCAGCTCTAACAACACAATAAATTTTATTCCTACAGGCGGACAGGCCACAGTCTATCATAGTCGCCTACAGATCAACGATTTTGAAATTCAAGGCAACGCAATATCAACAAATGTTTCTAATTCTAATATAGAATTAAGACCCAACGGTATAGGTATCGTTGACATCTATGCTAACACCACAGTTAACGGGAATCTAACAGTAACAGGAAATGTTGGAGTCACTGGCAATGTGGTAATTGGCGGCAACATCACAATTGGTGATGCGCTAACAGACAACATCACAATCAACGCTGCAATTAAAAGCAGTCTAGTGCCAGAAGTGGATAACACCTATGATCTAGGATCATCAGTTTATGCATGGCGAAATGTCTATGCACAGAATTTCTTTACTGACATGTTAAGTTTAAATTCTCTAGACATAGGTAATTTACAGTTTAGAGACAACGAGATTACTACAACTACAGGCACCGATTTATCAATATTTGGTAATGGTGTGGGTGGAGTTAAACTGGGCAATTTTAGATTTAGAGATAACACAGTAACTAACATCTCAAACAATGCAATCAGCCAATTAGTTTCTACAGGCACTGGTTATTTTAAAATTGCAGGAACTAACGGAGTTGTGTTGCCAAGGGGTACCAACGCAGAACGACCTACAGCATATGCAGTGTTGGGCATGACTAGATACAATATAGACCAAAGAGCACTAGAAGTATGGGACGGATTTAGTTGGGCAAGCCCTGCAGGATCAAGTGGTTCAGTAACATTGACACAGGCTGAAGATGTGGCCGCAGCATTTGCATTGACATTAGGATAATATTATGCCAACAGTTTTTAAACAAGCAGTAGCTACAGAAATAGGAACAACACCCGTTGATGTACTTGATATTCAAGCAGGTGTTAGAGCAACCGTAATTGGTTGTAACCTTGCCAATGTCACAGATTATGATACAGTAACAGTTAATGTTTATGTGATAGGATCAGATACAACACGATCTTACTATGTTAAACAAATTCCAATCCCACCAAACACCAGTTTAAAAGTTATTACCAACGGTGAAAAATTAATTTTACCCGAACTCACAGGATTGAGAATTGATGCAGATGTTGATAATGCAATTGATGCAACAGTCAGCTATGTTGAAATTTCATAAGGAACAATTATGGCAGCAAATAATTATTATCTAGGTAGAGATCCAATTGAAACACTAGGCAGCAGTCCTAGATTTTGGTATGCCTTAAGAAGAAACCAAGACGGTGAATTATTCATTGTTCGCAGCGATCAGTTAACTGATAAAGAAAGTTATGAATTAAATAGTCCGGGTAATCCCACAGAAAATTTTGAAGATTTTGAAACAGGAGTTGACTACTTTGAAGGTGTTGATGCAGACCACGAAGCGGAGTTTGACAATTTAAAATATACTCAATACCGCTGGGATGATAGGTCAATGTTTTACTACGTTGATAGTCAAGGGCAACTAGTACAAAGAATTAATCAAGGATATACATATCCAACCGGAACATCAGCAGCATAATTGGAAGAATAAGAAATGGCAGAATTTAAAATAAGCAGATTTAGATACACCTGGAAAGGTGTTTGGGTCACTGCAACCGCTTACATCAAAGATGATGTTGTAAAGTTTGGTGGAAGTTCTTGGGTATGCGTCCGCGGCCACACATCATCAGCATTTGCAACCAATCAACTTTATATTCCTGATGGGGCTACTGATATAGCCCCAGCATGGACCAAGATGTCAGATGGTTTTGTTTGGCGCGAAGAATGGCTTGCCAATACTCCTCTATTATATAATCCTGGAGATATTGTAAAATACGGAGCAACATTATGGCTGTGTGTAACCAGCCATACTTCTCAATCTGTGTTTGATACAGATATTATTAAGTGGACAACTTATGCTGAAAGTTATAATTTTAAAACAGACTGGACAGCTAGTACTAGATATGCAATAGGTGATATTGTAAAATATGGCGGTCAAATTTATAAGTGTTTAATTGGACACACTTCTTCTTCAACTACTAATGGATTAGAGGTTGAACTAAACTTATCTGACAGCACTTTAACAAAATGGGAATTAATAGTTGACGGAGAAAGATTTCAAGGACCCTGGGCAACTGCTCAACGATACATAGTCGGGGACCTAGTAAACTACGGTGGGGTTATTTGGAAATGTAAACAAGGGCACACTTCCGGTGACGATTCAACTATAAATTTTGATTCAGACGAACATTGGGAATTAGAAATTGCTGGCTCTAAATTTGGCGGTGAGTGGAATAACACAACCACTTATCAGATAGGACAGGTTGTTAGAGCAGGTGGTTCGGTTTATTATAGTTTAACTGTAAATTATAACAGCCCACCCGATGCAAGTTTTTATCAACTTGAAGATAAAACTGACCCTGTAGACTGGGCATTGATTGCTAAAGGAGTTAATCTTGTAGGGGAATACTCGTCTATAGAAAAATATAAAGTAGGCGATGTGGTAAGACGCGGCGCGAACTTATATGTGTCATTAAGAGATACTACCCCGTTGGGCTATAAAGGCTCATGGCAACCGAGTACAGAATATTTTATTGGAAATATTGTTGTATATAACGGTGTTAATTATCGTTGTATTTTTGGCCACACATCGGATACAGTATATGCTACCAATGCCGGAAGTTGGGAAATATACTCGGGCAGCGACGGCAGTACACTAGACTATTTAGATATTAGTAATTGGGAATTAATAGTTCCAAGTAAGCGGTGGAGAAATAGTTGGACTGTTGATGTTACCTATTCATTTAACGATGTGGTATTGTTTAAAGGTACATCGTATGCATGTAATATTGAACATACTTCAACAACCGCAAATTTTCCCGGAGATAACGGTGAAGGTTTTGTTTTTTGGGATGTGGTATTATTAGGAAACTACGATATAGGAATGCAAAATCAAGGCGATTTGCTAACTTATGGACTATCAAGGTCAGTAGTTAATGACGGAAGTACTTTTGGTCCTACTGAAGTTACCATCGGTGAAGAAGATAAGATTTTAAGAATTAACGATGCTGATCAACCGTATTATTCAACGTGGGGAAATACCAGTTATCTAGTCAATGTTGCCCCAAATGGAGTTGACGATGAATTTGATAGTGAACGAGGATTTAATTATTTTAAACCTTGGAAAACTATTAGATTTGCATGTGACCGCGTTGAAGCATTAGGATTGAATGTTGAAAATACTGTTAAAGTAAGAGTATGGCCCGGGGTATACGAAGAAATATTGCCTATTGTGGTCCCAGCCAATGTTGCTATTCAAGGTGACGAAGTTCGTAGTATTACAGTAAAACCAAACGCACCCATAGTCGAACTAGCAACAGATAGTAGTTATACCATAGCAGCCTTGAGCAGAATATCTGCGATTATGGATGATTTGTTGCAGGGAAATGCAATTGTAAAAACTATTGGTAATATCGAAGATCCTGTGCCAGTGTTAGTAGACGAAGTAGAAATTACCAGTAATGTTTCCAGTGATATCGAAACATTAATTTCTAATATTCAAAATTACATTAATTTTTATGTTAATAGTACAGGATCTGATACAGCAGTAATTGGATCTAACGATGCTGTTGCAGATCCTAATGATAATTATGCAAATGCATTATTGATTCTAGAAGCTAATAAAGATTTTTTAGCATCTGAAGCAGTGGCATACATCGAACAAACATTCCCAGCTTATGACTTTATTGGAGATCTTTGCAAACGAGATATTCGTAGATATATAGATGCATGGAAATACGATATCATTTATACAGGCAATTATAAATCGGTGTTGGCCGCCAGATATTACAAAAATGCAGTGTTAGGCTCAGCAGGCGAGGATATGTTTTATGTTCGCAACTCTACAGGCATTCGCAACATGACTCTGTCAGGCTTAACCGGAACTTTAAATCCGTTGGGAGTATTTGATTATTATCAACGCCCAACCGGCGGCGCATATGTTTCTCTTGATCCAGGTTGGGGACCAGATGATGAACGAGTGTGGATCACTACAAGAAGTTGTTATGTACAAAACTGTACAACATTTGGATTTGCTGCAATCGGCCAAAAAATTGACGGTGCATTACATAACGGCGGCAACAGATCCATTGTTTCAAACGACTTTACACAGTTAATTAGTGATGGCATTGGAGCATGGGTTTTAAATAACGGTCGTGCTGAGTTAGTTTCAGTGTTTACCTATTACAGCCAAGTGGGATATCTTGCAGAAGACGGCGGCATTATTAGAGCAACTAACGGTAATAACAGTTACGGAACTTTTGGAGCAGTAGCAATAGGAGTTGACAACTCAGAAATACCGTTCACTGGGACAGTCAATAACAGAAACAACGATGCACAAATTGCAGCGGCATTTGCTGGAGAAATTAATGATGAAATTTTAATATTAGAATTTGATCATGCTGGTCAAAACTATACTTCAGCAAGTTATTCGTTCGTAGGCGCAGGTTCAGGGGCGGTGGTAGTACAAGACGAATTTAGAGATGATGCGGTATTTGAAGTTAGATTAACTAATGCTAGAGATTCTTCTGGCATAATTGGAGGCAGAGGGTACACTTCGTTTGAAAATAATGCACAAACTGGCAACCTAACAACAATACAGTTATCTACTCAAGATGCAAACGAGCCTGCAGACTATATTGGAAAACGCATAATTATTGTTAGTGGAACAGGAACAGGTCAATACGGTTATATTTCGGCTTACGACGACGCTACTAAAACTGTTTCAGTGTATAAAGAAAGCACAGGAGCAGCAGGTTGGGACCATGTGATTTCTGGAACTCCAATAGTAAATCCATTATTGCCAGACACTAGATATAGGATTGAACCTAGATTAACATTCAGTGCCCCTGCATATTCTGCAGAAGCTATATCAGTTGGAGTTGATACATGGAGCAGTATAGTCTACGGAGAAACTACAGAAGTTTATGCAAATGTAGTCGGAGATGCAGGAACAGGAACTGTTGAAACTCAAGACGGCCTAGCAGCAATTACTGCTCGTTGGACTGTGTCAAAGGTGGGTAGAACTTACAGTTTAACATTAACAAATGCCGGTGCCGGATATGCAGTCAATGACGATATCGTCATTGAAGGCACACAAGTTGGAGGTGCCAGTCCTGAAAACGATATTACAATACTTGTTACTGAAGTTACAGAAGATAGTACAAACAGCATTGTTTCTTACACTTATTCAGGTATCGGAACCAGCGGTAAATTTATAGCAACGCCAACTACAGGTACATCCTTTAAATATTCTAATGACGGGTCTACTTGGTCATCCGGCAGTTTTCCAACAGCTGGTAATTGGAACGTATTGGCCAGTGGTGCAAATAAATTTATTGCTATTAAATCTGGAAGCACCAGCGCAATGAGCAGTGACAACGGTGTTGCGTGGACCAATAGAACCATAGGAACTGTTGCCAGGAACTGGAATTCCGCAGTATACGGCACAGACAGATTTGTAGCAGTTTCGTCAACAGCCAATGTTGCGGCCTATAGCACTAACGGAACCACCTGGACTGAAACATCTATGTCAGCAGGCGATTCTTCATTCAACGCCTGGGTAGATGTATGCTATGGAAAAAATAAATTTGTTGCAGTTGCAAATACAGGCAATGCGCTTTCATATTCTACCGACGGTATAACTTGGACAGCTGAGACTATAGATTCTATAGTAGACGGAAAAGATTGGGTCAGTATTGCCTACGGTAACAACAGATTTGTAGCTATGTCCAGTCAAGGTGATATTGCATATAGTTTTGATCTAGCGACATGGTACGATGCAAGTATGCCAGCTAGAAGCGAAGCTGCTGGCTGGATTAAAATTCGGTATGCACAGGGTGTATTTTTTGCAATACGCGGCAGTTCATGGGCAACTAGCCCTGACGGTATTGTCTGGACTGCTAGAACTCCAGCAACCTCACAAGTTTGGGGTAATCTAGCATTTGGAAATCCTGATGTTACATTGGAAGATTCTACATTGGGTAACAGTAAACCAATATGGATGATTACCGGTTCTGCAGAATCTACAATATTTGACAAAGTAATAACCGGGGCAACTGCACGGGCTCGAGCAATTGTTCAATCTGGAGAAATAACCAGCGTTAGAATTTGGGAACCAGGCTCAGCATATACCGAACAGCCAACTTTAACTATTTTTGATCCTAATGAATTTATTGAAACATTTACTGAAAACAGGATAGGCGATGGAGTACTAGGCAATCCAAGCTGGGTAAACAGAGGTATTGGTTATAGGACTTCTACCACAACAATCACAGTAACAGGCAACGGATTTGCTGATATAATTCCTGTAGGAAAATTTATAACACTGAGTAATTTAGAAAGACAGCCACCGTTAGGAGGACAATTACTGATTAACAATAATACTACAATTTATACTATTGTTACGGTGAGAGAATTAGATCCTATTGATGGTATAACAGCCTATTTACAAATTTCTCCAACACTCACAGAACTAGACGATGTGCAACACGGTACTGTTGTATCAATAAGAGAAAAATTCAGTCAATGTAGAATTACTGGCCATGATTTCTTAGATATTGGAACTGGAAATTTTGTAGAAACAAACTATCCAGTTTTATATTCTACAGGATTAGTTGACGCACAACCATTTAACGAAGTAGTTGAAGAGGCTGGTGGTAGAGTATTTTACACCAGCACTGACCAAAGTGGTAACTTTAGAACTGGCGAACTATTTGCAGTTGAACAGGCCACTGGTATTGTTACTATTAGTGCAGACTTTTTTGACCTAGCAGGATTATCAGAACTTAGACTAGGAGGAGTTAGACTAGGAGGAACCGGAGTAGTTATTAGAGAATTTTCAACAGATCCTTTTTTCTACGAAGACTCAAATAACATTGTTCCTACACAACGAGCTATCAAAACTTATCTTGCTAATAGATTAAGTATTGGCGGTGCTGATTTTGTTACTGGCGCTGTTACTGCTGGTCAAATTAAAGTGGGGCCTATAGGATTTACAAATGTATTGGGATTAAAAATAAGAATCCAAAGTCCAATGAATTTTGTTGGACCTAGGGCAGGAGTTACTGGATATATGTTGGCACAAGCACTGTTTTATAAATCGTTTACCCAGGACTAACAATTATGAATAAATACGATAGCTTCAAAAATTACGGAGTAAGAAATGGCAGAATTTAAATTAGGTAGAATTAGATTTGTATGGAAAGATCAGTGGACTACTGGAACAGTCTATTACAAAGATGATGTTGTTCGTGTTGGCGGAAAAGTTTATATATGTACGGTTGGGCATACTGCCGCAGCTGATTTTTATACAAATTTAGATTTCAGTCCGTCTAGATGGAATTTACTATCCGACGGACAAACATGGAAAGGCGATTGGGAAGTTTCTACTTTTTATAATATTGGCGACATAGTTAAATATGGTGGATTAATCTACATTGCTAACGACAGCCATACTTCGGCCGCTACACTAGTCTTGGGGTTAGAAAATAATCTAAGCGATTGGGACTTATTTGCTGAGGGATTTGAATGGAAAGGTGATTGGCAAATATCTATACGTTATAAACTAAATGATCTTGTCAAGTACGGCGGAAAAACATATATTTGTATTTTGAATCATACTTCGGATGACGAAGTTAGTCTAGGATTAGAAATTGATCAAAATAAATGGCAAGATTTCAGCGACGGTATAGAATACAAAGGTGTTTGGGTAACTGCTACTAGATATAAAGAAAACGATGTTGTAAAATACGGTGCAGGTTCGTATATATGTACAGTAAGTCACACTTCTCAAGCTACATTTTCTGCTAATTCAGCCAACTGGTCTCAATTTGCTGAAGGTGTAATCTATGAAGCTGTTTGGAGTTCTGGAACTACCTATCAACCAGGCGATATTGTCAGCTACGGCGGCAATCAATATGTAGCTAAAACCATACACTCTGCATCAAATCCAGTAACAGGAACAGCAAATTGGGATTTATTTTCCGAAGGCTTTAGTTTTCAATCTGACTGGAGTTCTGTAACAAATTATTTAATAGGACAGGTTGTTAGATTAAAAGGTTATACATACCTATGTACCGCAGATAACATCAATCAAGAACCTCCTAATGTCACTTACTGGCAACGACTTAACAGCGGAATTAGCTGGCAAGGCGAATGGGCAAATAGTACAGCATACAAATTAGGTGATGCTGTTAGATTTGCAGCCAATGCTTATATTTGTGTATTAGCTCATACCAGTAACGACGACGATAGTACAACAACAGGAGACTTAACTCGCAGCCCTACAAATGACACTGCTGGAACTTATTGGAATGTATTAACAATTGGCAGCGAAACATCGGTGCTAACCACACAAGGCGACATGGTGTACTTTGGTGGTGCAGGCCCAACTAGACTACCAATTGGAATAGAAGGTCAAGTTTTAAGATCAACTGGAACAATCCCAGAATGGGTAAGTCTTGGCCAAGTTGATCACCTATACTATGTTGCCACTCACGGAGTTGATGCTCCTTACCCCATCCATGGCGGAACATTAGACAAGCCATGGAAAACAATACGGTATGCCTGTGAACAGATTGATCGAGGTCCTCGCAATCCTAACACACAATATCTATTAGAATTAAATCGTGCATTTATTCAACGCGAAGTTAGTGCTTGGATCCGTGCGCAAATTACAGGAAACATAGCACCGTTTGTAACTGCGTTTGACTACGACGAATACAAATGCGAACGCGATGTAGGATTTATTGTAGATAGATTAATTTGGGATCTTGGCCACGGTGGTAACTTAAAAATTAGAGCTGCGACACAAAGCCTATTAGGTGTTCTAGATGAAGGTCCGTTCTCAGCAGCGTCTGAAGATGTACCTTATGCAACACTAGCTACAGAAAAAGAAGAAGGGGTTGCAGCATATAATTATATGTTAACTGTTGTAACCGCAGTGTTAGCTAATCAAGCACCTGCTGTTAGTTACCAATCAGCTCTAGCAGATTCTACAGCAATTGTAGCTCAGTATATCAACACTGATTATGTTGCAGAAACAGGGTCCTTAACAACTATCACTAGTCTTGTTGGCATTGTTACAACAGCATTAACAACTTTAGACAGTGATGACATTCCTGATCGCAGTGTTCCTAATAATCTTATTCAAGTAAAAGCTGGCCGCTATCGTGAAGTACTGCCAATTATTGTACCAGCAGAAACTTGTGTGCTAGGTGACGAAGTTCGTTCAGTAAATGCTGGCCCGATTGGCAGCATTATTACACGAGATGATGCCAAATACTCAATTGGAGCCTTAGGAAGATTAGAAACTGTTGTTGGCCAGATTATTTTAGGAACCAATGTTACAGAAACTGCTGGTAATACAGCCACTCAGAGTGCGGCATGGCCATATGCAAGCTCTGTAGAAGAAACAGATATCAAGCGTCTTGTACGCACAATGCAACATCGAATTGATTTTAGCATTGGTACTATGGCACTAGAAAGTTCTGCAAATCCTACAGGTTATAATGTTGGATATTTAACAGGCTATGGCGATGCCAGAACACTGTTAAAAGAAAATAAAGAATTTATCAAAGCAGAAATAATTGCTTTTATTGCAGTTAACTATCCCTTAGTAAAGTACAGTAAAACTATTTGCCGTAGAGATGTTGGTTATATTGTGGATGCAATGATCTATGATCTAACCTATGGCGGAACCACACAAACATTGAATGCAGGTCTTGCATACTTTGATGGCGCCGGTAGCACATCAATGATTGACTCAACTGAGCTAACAGCAACAGTTGCCAGCTATAACAGATTAAAATCTGTTATGCAATCATTAGTTGTTAACACACCATTTACTCCTTCAACAGGAAATACTGCAACACAGTGGACTGACTCAACTAATTTAACTGGTGGAGCGGCCGCAAGTTCATTTATTGGTACCAACATTGATATTATCACAGCTTTGCTTACTGGCGGTTCCACAACATTCAGACCAAAGCTAACTATTACCAGCATTACAAGTACAAATACACTTAATACCACTGCAAGTCACGGACTAGAAGTAGGTGATTTGATAGTACCTAGAACCACAGCCAACGGATTAACCGCAGATGTTCGCTACTATGTTATTGCAGCCGGCCTAACAGGTACGGCATTTCGAGTATCTACCAGTTATGCAGGCTCAGCAGTGGGTAGTTTAACCAACGGTTCTGGACTGACCTATATTGTTGATACTGAAGATAGACCTATTGCAACTAACGGTGTAACAACCACAACAGCATTGATCACTGCCTATACCGCATTAAGTGCAGCAGCTGGAACAATTGTAACCAACATGACCAGTTTTATTACTGCTAACTATCCAACATTAAGTTACAACAGCACCAAGTGTGAAAGAGATGCAAGAATTATTCTTGATGCAGTTGGTTATGACTTCATGTTCAACAGCAACTTCCAAACAATCAAAGCAGCCTACGCTTATCTAAGAAGTTCTGCTAGTGAAGTATACAGTCTAAATCAGAAAGCAGCTACTCGTGCAGCATTTAGCTATGTCAAAACACAAGCCAAAGCCAATGTTGGTGGTGATGCAACAGCACAGGCCCGTATTGAAACACTGATGACTGCCTTAGATGATATTATCTACGGTGCTACAGATGAAGGTTCAATCTGTCAAACATCATTGCGAGCTGCTGATTATGCTCGACTACAACTTGAAAGAAATAGAAGCTATATTGTTGCTGAAATCACAGCCTACGGTGCAGCCACTTATACAACCACAGTAACAACGGCCACTGCAACTACTGATGTATTCACATGCTCTAGCACCAGCTGGATGCAGAGAAATGCTCCTATTAGATTTACAGGCACAGTATTAGGTGGCGTAAGTACAGGAACAACCTATTACATTCAAAATGTGGTAAGTGCTACAACTTTTAAAATTGCAACTACTAGAGATAGTAACACAGCGTTTGATGTTGCAACGAATGCCTCAGGATCAATGACTGTAAGTTTATATTATTCCGTTGGATCGTGTGAACGCGATACCAATGCCTACCTCGATGCATTGAAATTTGATCTACAATATCCTGGCAACTACAAATCTAGATTGGCTGCTCGTTACTATACAAATGCTGTGATGGGAAGCCTAGAAGAAAATATGTTCTTGGTACGAAACGGTACAGGTGTTCGTAACATGACCCTAGAAGGATTGACTGGAGATTTATTGGCTCCTAATGCTTATGGTACTTCCAGAGTTAGTGCTGGGGCATATGTCTCACTTGATCCAGGATGGGGCCCAGACGACTTCCGTACTTGGATCATCAGCCGTAGTTGCTATGTACAAAACTGTACAACATTTGGTTATGCTGCAATTGGTCAAAAGATTGATGGCGCATTGCACAACGGTGGCAACGACTCTATCGTATCTAATGACTTTACACAGGTTATCAGTGATGGTATTGGCGCTTGGGTAACCAACAACGGTCGTGCAGAGCTTGTTTCTGTGTTCTCATACTACGCACACATTGGATATCTTGCAGAAAACGGTGGAAGAATTCGTGGTACTAACGGTAACAACAGTTATGGTGACTTTGGTTCTGTAGCAGAAGGGTTTGACTCCACAGAAACAGTTAATACCGCAATAGTAAACAACAAGGCATTTAAATCAACAGTTGGAATAGTTAACACTGATACCAGTGCCATGTTCAACTTTGAATTTGACAATGCTGGATCTGAATACACCGAAGCAACTTGGTTAATTGTGGGTCCTGGTAATTTTGGCGATGTAGAAGTTGACGAGTTCCGTGATGATGCTGTTTTTGAAGTTAGGCTGATAGACAACGTCGACGACAGCACAGCAGCGCCCGAAGTTGACGGCAATCAAGGCGGTTTTGGATATGTTACAGCATCTAACACAGCACAGGCTGGAGACTCAACTTCTATTACATTAGCTGCCACCGACGATAGTATCAGCACAGCGTATATTGGCATGAGAATCACAGTCACTGGTGGCTCTGGTGTTGGTAATTTTGCGGTTGTTAATACATTTAATTCTGGTACTAAGATTGCAGGCGTGGTTAAAGAAACCACAGGAGCTGCTGGATGGGATCATTCTATAGCTGGATACACAATCACTGCTCCGGACTCAAGCTCAACATACTTGATAGAGCCAAGAGTTACATTCAGTGCTCCTCCAACATTTGCTAGCACAAGTGCCGCATCAGGACTAAGCAGCGCAGTATGGAAAGATGTGGCCTATGGAAATCTTGCTACAGTATATACTGCATTAACTGGAACTTACAGCGGCACCACAGGCAGCGGAGCAACATTTACCGTATACAAGTATGGTGTCAAGTACTTCCCACAAATATTAGCAGCAGGTACTGGTTATGTGAGATTACAGACTATTACAATTTTAGGAACAAGTCTAGGTGGTGCAACAACAACTAACGATCTAGTAATCACAATTACCAGCGTTAATTCAGTAACTGGTGCTATTCAAGCCATAGACGACGCAGGATATGCCCGCGGCGGCCGCTTTGTTGCTATATCAACAACACAAGTCGGTGCAACATCAGAAGATGGCGTTACTTGGACATCAAGTGCAACACTATTACCAGCCAGTGCCACATGGAGTGCTATAGCACACGGCCTGTTTGATGACGGATCATCGAACGAAAAAATCAGCAGATTTGTTGCAGTTGCTAGTGCAGGTGCAGGTAACAGAGCAGCCTACTCAGCAGACGGATTGAGCTGGACCAGTGTTAGCGCAGTAACTTCAGCAGCCTGGGTTGATGTTGCCTACGGTGAAAACAAGTTTGTTGCCATAGCCAGCGACTCAACAACAGTTCGAGTGTCACTGGACGGCGAAGTATGGGACAACACAGGTACATTATCAGAAACTGGCTTTACCAGTGTTGCCTACGGTATGGGATTATTTGTTGCTGTTAAATCTGGCAGCAGAGTTGTAAATCGTTCCACAGATGGTACCGGTACATGGACCGCGGCAGCTACCGGATTACCAAGTACAGCAGCATGGACTGAAGTAGAATGGGGCAACGGCCGCTTTGTGGCTATTGCTGGCGGCGGAAGCACCGCCGCAGCATACAGTTTAGATGGAATTACATGGACTGCGGCAACATTGCCGGCCGGTACATGGACACATGTGGCCTACGGTCAAGGTGTATTCCTAGCAGTTAGCACAACAACAGCAGCGGCTGTAAGTGAAGACGGCGTAACCTGGACCAGCAAGACCACAGACACTGCATCAGGCGGCTTTGCATCGGCAGTGTTCGGCAATCCAAACCGCTCGGGTAAATTTGCACTGATCGGTAGCGGCAGTGGCTCAGCAAGTACTGTTTCTAACTATAGCACACAAGGTGCCAAGGCTAGAGGTCGTGCTTATGTTGTCAGTGAGAAGATCGCAATAATTCGTATTACAGAACCAGGTTCTGGATACGCGAGTGCTCCAACAATCACTATTACTGATCCAAACAACACCTACGAAGCACCAACACAGGTCCGCTACGGTAAGGGAGCACTAGCTAATCCTAGCTTTAAGAATCGCGGAACTGGATATACAACCAGCTCTGCAGAAATTGATACTGGTGACGGACATGCCGATCTATTCCAAAACGGCAGCTATATTGCAGTTAAACAGATCACAGCAAGACCAGTTGCTGGTTCTAATGTGACATTTGCAGGGTATCCAACCACATATAAATTGGTTAGTATTGTGACATTTATCGGTGACTATGCAGGCGACTACACAGCATTTTATCAGGTTAGCCCACCATTTAAGGTCTCTGATAATTTGCCAGATGCAACCGCAATTACCACTCGTATTAGATATAGTCAGGTGCGTCTAACAGGACACGACTTTTTAAATATTGGTACAGGCAATGCTGTTGAAACCAACTATCCTGGAAATCCAACACAAGAGCCTGTACAGGCCAACGAAGCCTTTGAAGCTAACGGAGGTCGTGTGTTCTTTACTAGTACTGACCAAGACGGTAATTTCCGAGTCGGCGATTTGTTTACTATTGAACAGTCAACTGGTGTTGCTACATTGAATGCTGATGCATTTAACATCAGTGGTCTACAAGAACTTAGCCTGGGTACAGTTACACTAGGTGAGGATCGGCAAG
>Ga0209500_10001262_pt1 | contig 19244 bp, 45 predicted proteins | sample S_140212_EF_Meta_FD_187323 | JGI IMG/M metagenome (GOLD analysis project Ga0209500, IMG submission 187323) | Freshwater microbial communities from Lake Simoncouche, Canada to study carbon cycling - S_140212_EF_MetaG (SPAdes) (version 2) | ecosystem: Environmental > Aquatic > Freshwater > Lake ... | reverse complement strand
ATACGTACCTTTGGAATTTCTCATGCCCATTCTGTGGTGATTCCCAAACAAACAAACTAAAGGCCCGTGGTTATGTTTTTGCCAAGGGTAATGATCTTTTTTACCGTTGTCATAACTGTGGAGCAGGTACCAATGTTGCCAATTTACTCAAGCAGGTCGATTCTTCATTACATGGAGAGTACATACTTGAACGATACAAATCGGGTGAATCCAATACATTCATCCGCAAAAGCAACACTGCACCTACCTTCCATATACCAGCACCACGATTTGGCAAACCAGAAAAACAAAGAGTATTTGACCATGCAGAATGGGTCTCAGACTTACCGAGTGGACATTTTTGTTTAAACTATGTTGAGAATCGAACACTGCCAAAAGAGGTATGGAACCTATTGCTCTTTACCAACAAGTATAAAGAGTTTTGTGATACACTAATACCAGATCATGGCAAGACAGTAATTGATGATGCACGATTGATTATACCATTCTTTGATAGACACAATCAATTGGTTGCAGTCTCTGGTCGTGCATTGGAAACATCTGATAAAACTCTACGGTATGTAACACTACGTACCAACGATAGTGATGACAAACTTATCTATGGTATGGATAGAGTTGATTTATCACAGACAGTATACCTTGTTGAGGGTCCACTAGATTCTCTATTCATAAAGAATTGTGTGGCATCTGGTGATGCAAATTTATCATTGACAGCAAAAAATATTTCAGCAAAGAAATTGGTACTGGTATTTGACAATGAACCAAGAAACAAAGAAGTATGTAAGTTACTTGAAAATGCTATCAAATCAAACCATTATGTCGTTATCTGGCCTGACAACATGGATGGTAAGGATATCAATGAGATGATACTGAATGGTCTTTCATCTGGCGAAATTCAAGATATCATAGATAGTAATACATTTTATGGTTTGGAAGCAATAGCGAAATTTACATTTTGGAAGAAATTATGAACGTGAGATTGATTGGTATTACTGCACCTTCCGCAGGGCATAACTCTGCTGAAGATATGATTGTTTACATGGCACGGGTATCTAATCCCAACAATCAAAGCATGACACGAGGTGACGAAAAACTTATTCGATATCTCATCAAAAATCAACATTGGTCACCATTCGAAATGGTCAACGTTGTTATGGAAATAAACACTACAAGAGATATAGCAAGGCAAATATTGCGCCATCGTAGTTTTGTCTTTCAGGAATTCAGTCAGCGTTATGCGGACCCAACAAAAGATTTAGGTTTCGAACTTCGTGAAGCAAGACTTCAGGACACAAAGAATCGCCAAAACTCTATTGAAGTGGAAGATAGAGATTTACAGGATAAATGGAATTTGATGCAACAGATGGTAATTAATAATTCTCAACATGCATATGAATGGGCCATTCAAAGTGGTATCGCAAAAGAACAAGCAAGGGTAGTATTACCAGAAGGTAACACACAATCACGCATGTACATGAGTGGCACACTCCGTTCTTGGATTCATTATTGTCAGTTGCGTATGGAAAATGGCACACAAAAAGAACACATGGTAGTAGCAAAAGCATGTTGGGAAATTATAAGATCACAATTTCCAAATGTAGCATCAGCACTAGAACAACAATAACAACGGAGATGAGATGGTAGATATTAGCAGCATTAAGATTGACTTAGATCGTGATAAATTATTTGACGAATTAGGAATTAAAAGATTACAAGAGTCGTACATGAAGGAAGATGAGAAGTCGCCACAAGAAAGGTTTGCATATGTTTCAAAAGCATTTAGCAGTAGTCCTGAACATGCTCAAAGGTTGTATGAGTATAGTAGCAATCATTGGTTATCTTATTCTACTCCTATTCTCTCTTTTGGTCGTTCTAAACGTGGGTTGCCTATTTCTTGTTTTCTACCTTATCTGGACGATTCTGCTGAAGGACTTGTTAATACGCTCTCAGAAGTAAACTGGTTATCAATGTTAGGAGGTGGAGTTGGAATTGGTCTTGGGATTCGTTCGGCAGACGATAAATCGGTTGGAATCATGCCGCATCTTCGCACATATGACGCATCATCTCTCGCTTATCGACAAGGTAGGACTCGTCGTGGTAGTTATGCTGCATACCTTGATATTAGTCATCCTGACATTATCAACTTTCTTGAAATGAGAAAACCTACGGGTGATCCAAATCTCCGTACATTAAATCTGCATCATGGTATCAACATCACTGATGACTTCATGTTGTTGATTGAGAAGGCAATGCTTGATCCTGAAGCAGATGATTCGTGGCAACTAAAAGATCCACATACGCAAGAGGTGCGTGAAGTTGTATCGGCACGTGAATTGTGGCAACGTATTCTTGAAACACGTATGCTCACAGGTGAACCGTATCTACATTTTATTGACACAAGCAATCGAATGATGCCAGAGTTTCAGAAGAAATTAGGATTGAGTATCAAACAGAGTAATCTTTGTTCAGAAATTATTTTACCAACAGACAAACAACGGACAGCGGTATGCTGCCTATCTTCAGTAAACTTGGAGTATTATGATGAATGGAAAACCCACCCTCAGTTTTTACACGATATTGCGGATATGCTTGACTGCGTTCTTACCTATTTCATTTCTAGTGCTCCTAGCAGCATTGAAAGAGCAAAATACTCTGCTATCCGTGAGCGGAGCATTGGTATCGGCGCTCTTGGTTTTCATGCTCTTCTACAAAGGAAAGGGATAGCATTTGAATCTGCATTGGCAAAATCAATCAACATGCAAATCTTCAAACATATCAGGAGCAAACTTGATGAAGCAAACTTGGCACTCGGTAAAGAACGTGGTGAAGCACCAGATGCAGAAGGTACAGGTCAAAGATTCAGTCACCTTATGGCTATTGCTCCCAATGCTTCTTCTTCTATTCTCATGGGTAACACATCCCCATCCGTCGAACCTTATAGAGCAAATGCATATCGCCAAGACACTCTTTCTGGTTCACATTTAAACAAGAACAAATGGTTAGATAAAATTATCAAAGGAAAATGTGATGTTGACAAAAAATTGGACTATCAAGAAATCTGGTCATCTATCATTGCAAATGACGGTTCCGTCCAGCACTTGGACATATTGGACCAGTATACCAAAGACGTATTTAAAACCTCAATGGAAATTGACCAACGGTGGGTTGTTGAACATGCAGCAGATAGACAAAAATATATTGATCAAGCACAATCCATTAATCTTTTCTTCAGACCTGATGTAAATGTAAAATATCTTCATGCTTGCCATTTCTTAGCATGGAAGCAAGGACTGAAAACATTATATTATTGCCGTTCTGAGAAACTTGCTAAGGCAGACAAAGTATCCAAAAAGATTGAACGAAATATTATTCAAGAAATTGACCTAAAATCTATAGCGGATGGAAATGAATGCCTCGCATGTGAAGGGTAGAATTGCCCTATTTGTTCATCACCCAAGATGTTCAATACAATCGGTAAATGGTATCATCAAATCGTTAGAGGAGAACTATGTTTTCAAAACTTTCACTAAGCACGAAATTGAAGATGGCTTCTTTGACGATGTGGATATCGTGTGTTTTGCTGGTGGCATTGGTGATAGCGATGCCTATGATTTTTTGTTTAGAGATAATGGGGATAGTATCCGTAGGTACGTACAAAATGGTGGTAGATATCTTGGAATCTGTATGGGTGCTTATTGGGCTGATCGCCATTATTTTAATCTGTTGGACGGGGTCACTTGCGACCAGTATATTAAGCGACCTAATACCTGCACCCGAAGATATTACAGTAAGGGAATTGAATGTAACTGGAACGGCACTACTGATAGGTTCTTCTTTTACGATGGACCTGCATTTGTCGGAAACGAATCAACTTTTGAAACAATTGCCAGGTACGCAAACGGGGATTCAGCAGCAATTATCAAAGGACGTATAGGATTAGTTGGACCGCACTTAGAGAGTCAAGAGTTTTGGTATGATAAACCATATCTACACAAATATTGGCACAAAGACACACACGGTAAATTATTATTAAATTTTGTAGATAGATTGATGGAGAAATAATATGATAGTGTTAGAATTATTAATTGGCGGATTCTTTTCCGCACTTGGTTGGTGGGGTGCAAATCATTATGTTGTAGATGTATACCTAGAACCTAAAACAAAAATAGAGAAAGATGTAAATGAAAAGTAAAGATTATACAGATTTTGCGGTACAGAAAGAGGTGTTATTGGATTATTTGCAAGTGATGATTGCGATTGAAGATTGGCATGGTGTATCTGATGTTGCAAATGACTTGAGGGAATTGGAAGCAAAAAACAATAACAACTATAAGAGCAAATAGAATGATTAAAAAACAACAAGTAAAACTAACAGATGAACGAACAGCATTCAAACCATTTGCCTATCCATGGGCATACAATTCATGGCTGCAACACGAACAGTCACACTGGATCCACACTGAAGTACCGATGCTTGAGGATGTTAAGGATTGGAAGAATAAACTATCGAAAGACGAAAAGAATTTTCTCACTCATGTATTCAGATTTTTTACTCAGGGTGACATTGATGTTGCAGGTGGTTACGTTAATAATTATCTACCTTATTTCCCTCAACCTGAAGTAAGAATGATGCTGCTAGGTTTTGCAGCACGTGAGGCATTACATATTGCAGCATATTCACATTTAATTGAAACCCTAGGTATGCCAGATACCACATACTCAGAATTTCTTGAGTATCAAGCAATGAAGGATAAACATGATTATGTTCTTGATCTTAGCACACAGAGTGGCGATAGGGCTACTACTGCTACTCACATTGCAGTATTCTCTGCTTTCACCGAAGGGATGCAACTATTCAGTTCCTTTATCATGCTACTTAACTTCCCTAGACAAGGCAAGATGAAGGGCATGGGACAAATCATTACTTGGTCTATTGTGGATGAAACACAACATGCCGAATCAATGATTAAACTGTTCCGTACATACATTGAAGAGAACAAAGAAATATGGAATGATGACCTCAAATCAAGAATCTATTCTATTGCCGAGAAGATGGTAGAACTTGAAGATAACTTCATTGATCTAGCATTTGCTATGGGTGGTATTCAAGGATTGTCTGCGGAAGATGTTAAGAAATACATTCGGTACATTGCAGACCGTAGATTGATTAGTCTTGGACTCAAAGGTATATTCAAGGTCAAGAAGAATCCTCTGCCTTGGGTAGAAGAAATGATCAATGCACCAACTCATACCAATTTCTTTGAGAACCGTGCAACAGATTATTCTAAGGGTGCATTATCAGGATCATGGGAAAACGTATGGAGTAAGGCAGCATAATTGTGACAGTTGTATTTAAAAACCTTGTTTTAATAGATATAGTGTAATACATTTAAATAGGAGAAGTAAATGAAGTTAGCGAAAATCTTGGCAGTAGCCACATTGTTATTAGCAGGAACGGCACAAGCACAGAATGTCCAACTGTATGGTGTATTGGGTGCAGGTGTTGTGAGTGGTGAAGGTTTTGGTTCTAAGAATCAAGAATTCACTGGTATGGGTGAACAACTCCACAACAGCAACCGTTGGGGTATCAAAGGTACTGAAGATTTGGGTAATGGTGTGACTGCAAAGTTTACACTTGAAAGCAATTTGAGTTTACGTACTGGTGCAGCAGGTAAAGACTCTGGTGGCACAGGTGCAGCAGGTACTACATTATTTGATCGTGAAGCAAACATTGCACTATCAAGCAATCAATTCGGTCAATTACAATTAGGTCGTGGTAAAAACTTCTTATATCAAGTAGCAGACGAGTTTGATTCCCGTAGTAACTGGAATTTTGGTGGTCTGAAGCCAATTGCACGTTATGCTGGTTTCTATTCTGGTTCGGGTGTATCACGTTTTGATAACATGGTACGTTATACTTCACCAGAGATTAAAGGTTTCAAAGTTGATGGTGCTTATTCATTCGGTAATCAGTTAGATGATACAGAATATAAATCTAGTTGGAATGCGGGTATTCGTTGGACTCAAGGTCCACTTGACATTGCATACACATATGAAGAGGCACGTTTAAGTAATTCAGTTATTAGTGAGAAGATTAATTTAATTGCTGTTAAATTTGCAGTAACAGATAAACTCACAGTAAATGCTGGTTACGCAACAACTGATAATCCTACAACACAAACAAACTATTATTCCAGTTCAACTAAAGCAGATGGTAAGACAGATGCTAACACATGGTTTGCTGGTGCTAAGTTTAAATTGAATGACCAAATCTCATTCAACGGTGCATACTATGATGTTCAAGACAAAGTAACTTCTGGTAAGAATGATGTACAGATGACCGCAGTTGGTGCAGTCTATTCATTCTCTAAGCGTACCGAAGTATTCATTGACTATGTAACAGCAAGTCGTGCAACTGGTGCCTCTGCTCCGTTCACAATCTATGATCGTTGGATTCCAAATGGTGATGGTTCAACAGTATCGGACAACAAATATAAGCAGTCAGCAGTAGCAGTTGGTATGCAGCATCGTTTCTAAAAAAAACTAAAAAAGGAGAAGTAAATGGCTCACACAGTAACCATAGATTTAGCAACAACTAAGCAATCGTTTCCATCAAATATCCAATTCAACTCGGTCTTTGTTGTTTTGACACCCGCAGCATTAGGTGATGATATTTTTGGTCCAGGTAATGATGTTCGTTCCGCCTTTAGTGCTCCATATTCAGTAACATTTGAAAATGTAGCATCAGGTGATTATACTATTACAGCATATACCCGTGATCCAGATGGCAATCCTTTGGGTGCTAAAATCACTGGTTCAGTAACAGTTGCAGCAGATGCACCAGCAGCAGTTGAAGGTGGTGTTGAAGTTCGTCCTGAGACAGTTGACTTTGACGTTCCTGTAGCATTCACAGTTACCGTATCTTAATGGGTGACACCGTGAATTATATTATTGAGAAATTGAAATCCTTTTTTGGTATGAATAAAATTGACGTACCCGTTGCCATGAAAGTCAACGTAAAATAAAACAAATCGATCACGGGATATGGTGATTCTGGATCCGTAACCAGAAAGAATAATGGATAAAACCTACCGCAGTATCTTTATCTCAGATGTCCACCTTGGTTCGAAAGATTGCAAGGCAGGGCATCTGAATAATTTTCTCAAACACAATACATGCGAATCATTATATCTTGTTGGCGATATAATCGATGCATGGAAAATCAAAGAAAACAAATGGCGTTGGAAGCAATCACATACAAATGTGGTACGCAACGTTCTTAATCATGCTAAACATGGCACAAAGGTTGTGTATGTTCTAGGCAATCATGATGAATTCCTTAGACCTTATCTACATTACGGATTAGGTTTTGGAATGATGGAAATTACAAATCAATGTGAACACATTGGTGCAGATGGTAAAAAATATCTTATCACACACGGTGATTTATTTGATGGCATCACACGATTAGCACCGTGGTTATCCATACTAGGAGATAAAGCATATGATTTCGTACTTGCTCTCAATTCTCGATTCAATTGGTTCCGTCATCGACTTGGTTTTGGTTATTGGTCTCTTAGCCTTTATCTTAAACAACGTGTAAAACGGGCAATAGATTTTATATTTCATTTCGAAAAGAATCTTGCTGGTTACTGTAAGAAGAAAGGTTATGATGGAGTCATATGCGGTCATATACACAAAGCAGAGATAAAAGAAATAGATGGTGTAGTTTATATGAATGATGGTGATTGGGTAGAATCATGTACAGCATTAGTTGAGCATCACGATGGTCGATGGGAAATCATTTCATGGACACGGGAGAACGATAATGTGGTTGATGATACTGATAGCAGTCCACATAAATGATCCAAGCGATCAACCAGCACGAATGACTCTGGAGTTTCCTGACCAACAATCGTGTGAGCAGGCAAAGTCTAGTTTATCATATACCGTGAAGTTTAAGAATTTTAAAATAGATGCAACTTGCCAAAGGAAATAGCCTGTCTAAATAAAAGTTTCGAGGAGTAGACTATGAAACATTTATTTTCTTTTGCATTGGCGTTATTCATCTCAGTTCCAGCATTCGCCTGGGAACAAAAACCACCACTACCTATTGAACAATGTGCAGTTCATGCGCCGTATGGCATTCCAACAGTAACTAAACCAGATGCAACAGTAATTTGCCGCAGTGGTTATGTGACCATGCATGACAATCAAGCAAAGATTCCGGTGTGGGCATCATATTCAATCGATGCAACAACAGCACTTGGTTGTATTGCACGTACCAATGCATTCGTTGCAGACAATTCATTACCACTAGGTAAGAAAGCATCACCAACAGATTATGCTGGTACTGGTTACGATCAAGGACATTTGGTACCTGATGGTGATCAATCATACAATCAGCAAGTAGAATGGGAATCATTTCTCATGACCAACATGTCACCACAATTGCCTAATCTAAATCGTGGTGTATGGAAACAATTAGAATCAAATGTCCGTGCGTGGGCAGTACAGCGTAACCATAAACTCATCGTTATTCCAGGAGATATCTATGACATACCTTCGGCTAAAAAGATTGGTAAGAGTAATGTGGTTGTACCTTCGGCTCTCTTTAAGATTGTCATTGACACACAAACAAACGAAGCACTAGCATTCATCTATGAGCATAAAGAATCACAACCAACTGATATCACATTAGGTCAAGTATCGATTGCTGATGTAGAGAAACGTACAGGTATCACATTTCCTATGCCTAAAGGTGTAGATAAGAATGCTAAACCAAAAGTATGGACTGCCGACTTAGGTGCATTAGGCAAGTCCAAGAAAGCAAAGTGTGGTAAAGATGATTAAACTCCAACATGAATGTTCAGCATGTGGCACAGAATTCTCTATAACATACAATGAAATGTATACCGAATCAGACCCTACAAATTGTCCATTCTGTGGAGAATATCTGATTTTAGATAAGGAAGATTTTGATGACGATGAGGATGATGAATAACTATGAAATGGTTATTATGTGACAGTGAATATATCGATGACGGAATGAATTTTGGTTTTGTCTACATGATAGAAAACACAATTACAGGAAGAAAATATATTGGACGCAAATACTTTACACAGGCTGGCTACAAGCAAGTCAACGGTAAAAGAAAAAAGATCCGAAAGCCTTCAGACTGGCAAACCTATTACGGTTCCAACGAAACACTTAAAGAAGATGTCTCAATCCTAGGTGAGGATAAGTTCGTAAGGACTATCCTTCACCTATGTAAGACTAAATCGGAATGTTCATATCTGGAAACAAAAGAGATATTTGCCAGAGATGCCTTATTATCTCCACATTATTACAATGATTGGGTGCAGTGCAAGATACGCCGTGCCCATTTGACCAATCTTCAAATACCAGATATCACTAAATAAAATATTGCAACGCAGCATTTCTATACTATATAATATCATAGGAGGGTTGCACAATGCTAAAAAAACTGATACAATGGTTCATAAGACCACAACTAAGCGAAATAGAATACTATATTTCGTCACATAATCCAAAGAACACTGCGGATGTGGAAATGTTAATCAACGAATTCAACTACAAAAGGAAACTACAATGTTTTTAAATCAACCACAATTTCCAGTATTTTATACTTTTAATGATCTTAACCGTAAAGCAGAGGAAGCAGCAGTGAAAACTATTGACTTTAACAAACAATTAATAGATAATACTATAGCATACTTCGATTCCATCACAGATAATCAGTTTACTACATACACAAAGAAAGCAGTAACTTTTAATCAGAATGCGGCTGAAGATGCAAAAAAAATCCTCAAAAGTGAAGCAAACAAAACTAAGGCTGGAAATTGAGTCTAAGACCAGATTTTGGTATCCAGTAAGTCGCAATGGGTGGTGGATTAAGTTCTCCACCTATCGTGACCGATACATTTTATTAATGATAGTTTCCAAATATACCGCACAGACCATCATAAGATATTATGAGAATGAAGATGAGGCAGTCGCATTTATCAACTTCGTTACCACGTGTGATCCAGATGAACTAATCGAATCAACATAGGAGTTGTTATGAATTTTGTGGACAAACTGGCTAATACCCAGAAAATGATATCCGATTTAATTTTAGATGAACCAAAAACGTTCGGTTCAAAGGTTGTGCCAACACCATTGACAGAATTAAAAAATGCTGCACAGGCATGTTACCAAGCACTACAGCGAGGCAATAAAATATTCTTCATGGGCAATGGCGGTTCAGCGGCAGAATCACAACATCTAGCGGCAGAATTGGTTGGGCATTTTATACAACAAAGTGAACCATATGCTGCAATTGCATTGACCACAGATACATCCACAATTACTGCCGTTGGTAATGATTATAACTTCAAAGAAATCTTTTCTCGACAACTCACCGCACTTGCCCGCCCTGGTGATGTAGCAGTATATTTGTCCACATCAGGGTCATCTGAAAATATACTTGAGGCAATGAAAGTTGGTAAAATTATAGGATGTGTTAATATTGCACTCACGGGTATGAAAACAACATGGATGCAAGAATGGGCACATTATTATGTGGCAGTTCCTTCAACACAAACTCCACAAATTCAAGAGGGACATTTAATCTTAGGGCATCTATTGTGTGAATGTATAGAAGAAAAAATGGAAAAAGCATCCTCAAAAAATAAAATGTATAGTTACGATCCGGCACTTGATAATTTCTAATGCATGTCAATTCAAAAAACTTGTTCTAGATGTGGAGTATCACACAAAAAACGAGGACCATATTGTTCACGTTCTTGTGGCAATGTACGAGAGCATACTGAAGAGGATAAGGCAGTTCGTTCACAGAAACTAACCGAGTATCATCAAACACCAGAAGGTGCAGCAACACGTGACAAATCATCACGTATTATGTCTGCCAAAAGAAAAGGTGAAGAATGGGAAGAAGTAGGTGTAGATGACTATGCGGTAGGAATACCCGATGTTACCGACTATTCGGCAGACTTTGATGACACATGGCAACGTGCCGAAAAGTGGTAACTTGACAAACGAATCAAAATAAACTATAATCGATGTATGAATATAAAAGATAAACTACTGAACATCCAATACGCCATAGAAAATTGGTACAATGCAAAACAACTAACAGTCGTTGAGATGTTAGTTTTTGTTGTATTAATATGCCTATTGGTTGTACAAACAGCAGAAGCAAAAACAACAAAGCACAAACGAATTGTCTCCACAAACACCATGTCCATTATGCATGTAGATTTAGAATATGGTCAAGTTATTAAGGCACAGAATGTTGACCGTGTCCGTGGACTGGCCAGCATCACCAAACTGATGACGGCAATTGTGGCACTAGAGCATAATACAGATATGGACAAAATGCTGACACTGAGTAAATTAACTCACAGTAAATTACCACGCCGCGAGTACACCCGTGATGAACTATTTCATGCCATGCTAATCAGATCAGACAACGGTGCAGCAGAAACAATTGCGGCAGATTATCCTGGAGGTCGTGATAGATTTATATCTGCTATGAATAGCCGTGCTATGCTGATGGGTTTAAAGAATACACACTTCAATGATCCTACCGGACTGAATATTGGTAATGTATCAACTGCCAATGATGTAGCACATTTGGTAGTAGGTGCAGCATACTACCCACAGATTAGACACATATCTACCAAAAAAGAATCAACTATTTTGATTCAAGTCAAACGCAAAGAACGACCAATTGTACTAAGTAATACTAACAAGATCCTGCTTCATGAGTTTGATTCTATATTATTGAGTAAAACTGGTTACACTGATCCAGCAGGATTTTGTGTTGCTATATTGATTGAACATCCAGTAAAAAATGAAATACGCCATCAGGTAATAGTAGTGATGGGTGCAAAAAATACCACTCAAAGAGTTGACACCGTGAAGCGAATGATGTACCATGTAATGTATGAGAATGTAGTATATGACTACCTCATCTAATACTAAACCATGGATGTCTGATGAATATGATATGCCAGTCCTTGAGAATGAGGAAACGTGGTCGCAACGGGTGATTGATGAAACAGCAGTATATTTATGGTTAGATATTGAAAGAGAAGAAAATGTCAACAAAAAAGAAAAAGACCAACGAAGTAATTGATACGGTCGAACAGGTAAAGAAAAGCACAATCACGATGTATCCAGAACCAACTGTTAATCAGTTGTTTCCTACACCGTTAGTTTTTGCCAAACTGCCTAGAAAATACACCGATGAAGAAGTTGCCCTCATACAAAAATGTTCCTTGAATGTAACCAAGAACACAGGTAATACAACAAGTGTGGATCGATATGTGTTGAATGATCCTGCAATGGCAAGTTTAAAATCATTCATTCAGTTCTATGTTAATTATTACATGAGTAATATAGAATCACCATTTAATCCAGTTGAGGCATATATTACACAATCATGGTTAAACTACACACACCCAGGTGAGTTTCATCATAAGCATGAGCATCCAAACAGTTATATCTCAGGTGTCATGTATATCAATGCGGATCCAGAAAAAGATAAAATCTATTTTTTCAAGAGTGGTTATAGGCGCATAGTATTACCAACAAACAATTTCAATCATTTCAATTCAGATTCATGGTGGTTCAAAGTTGGTACATGTGATTTAGTTTTGTTCCCATCATACTTGACACACATGGTAGAACCCACAGAAAGCACCGATACACGAATTAGCCTGTCATTCAATACATTCCTCAAAGGGTATGTTGGTGCAGAGGAAAGTTTAACATCATTGCATTTAAGTGAACCTGTTGATACCGCACAATGGCGCAAGACTGAAGTTGATAAACCTAAAGATGGACCTGGCGGTTCAATCTAACTGGCGTTAGTATAATGGATAATACAGAGGATTTCTACTCCTTTAATGTGGGTTCGATTCCTACACGCTGGACCAAATATATCATGGAGTTATAATGGCTAAAAATTCAACATTTACAGTACCACCAAATCCAATGGGAATTTATACTGTATCGATAGGTACAGGTGGCGGTGGTGGTAGTGGTATGTTTAGTCAAACTTCATTCGGCAGTAATGTCAGCGACAGTTTTATTGAACACCAAATTACTGGTGAAACAATAACTGCCTCATACCATGTTTCACATGCAGAAATATTTGCATCTAAATGCGATCCTGAAGATGTTAAGCATGGGATCAAAAAAATATTGATTGGTAAGATAGCAGAAAAATTGTTTGAGTCGAAGATGATAGAATTCACACAACAGGAACAGGTTACAGAGGATGCTGTTATGTTCCGTGCTAGAATCCATGTGGTGCCAGATACACAAGTCCGTATTATCAGGGAGATAAAAGATGCAAGAAAAACAACGTAAATCACTATGGAGGAAGCGAAAGTTTCCAAATAGATAACAGAAAACGACACTTCGGTGTCGTTTTTTTACAACAAATTCAAACCACTTGACAATCTTACCGATTCCGACTATACTGTAAGTATAGAAAGTGAGATTAAAATGAAAGCAAAAAATAGTAAGTTCGATTTGAGTGAATTGTGTGGTTGGGTCGGTATGGTTCTTATACATGCTGCGACACTTCCGACAAGTCTAGGTGTGATTCTAGGATACAATGACCGACTACCGCCAGTTAGCATGGTGCTGATGGTGTGGAGTGGTTTGTTCTTGTTCTTGATTCGTGCATTAGGTAGAAATGACAAACTGTATATTATAAGTAATGCTGTAGGTTTCTTCTTTAACAGCATATTGTTAGCACTGATAGTATTTAAATAGGAGTTTATATGAGTGATTTAAATTGGGAGTTGCAGGCATACGGTGCCTCAAAGGCTGATATTTTAGAATCAATAAAAGATTCAATTACGTTTAGGTTGTCGGGCCCAGGTATGGTAGTTGCGAGTTATCTGTCCGATGCACAGGAGATGATTGAGTATGATTCAAAAGAGTCTGCCCGTCAATTTATTAATATCGCTAAGATGTTAATGATGGAATTTGAACTAGGTTTTAAAGGAGCAGAGTAATGTCTATATTAAATCAAGTTATCGCCTACGAACAAGGCGAATTGGATGAAGAGGGCATTATTGATTTGTTTCAAGAATTGATTACCACAGGTATGGCATGGAAAATGCAAGGGTCATATGGGCGTACCGCAAGTGCATTGATTGATGCTGGCTATTGTGCGGAGGCATAATGGTAAAATTATTGTTGGGCACTGGTACTATTCTGCTAATGTTCTTGACCATGATTGTTTCCTATATTGCAATGAGTATATGGATTAGTGCCGCCAAGTATTGCTTTCTAAAAGGATAACTAATGTCAAGAATGAAACTTTTTGTTGTTGCTGGTAACTATCAAGAGTTCCAAGACTTTGTTATCAGAAAGAGAATGAAAGGTTTTACTTATGATTTTGTCTATGTTTCCAATGCTGAGATGCTACGTGGGATGACCACCATTCGAGGATTCTACATAGGCACGTATAGAGAGCGTGAGGACTGGCCGATTATACGGGACTTGATAGCCATCATCAAGGTGAAAGAAAACGCCTTACAAGACGATCTGACGGACGTTCTATCTTGATAATGGAATACTGCTTGACAAACCAAACACGGAGATGTAATATGGATAATGTACCAACAAATGAAGAGAATGATATGGAAACTGATGAAATTATTGAATTGGCAAGTATGCTGGCTTCGATTGGTATTGATGAAGATGATGAGGCAGTTTTGGATATGCTGTATGCCGAGCACGAAGCAAGAATGAATGCGGCAAACAGTTATGATAATGATGCAAGTTCGTATGGAGAGATGATATGAATATAAGTGATGATTTGGCTACGGCCCTGATTGGTTTGAAAGATGTAATCGTGGCAGACTATGCCAGATTCCTTAAAGAAATAGATGGCTCAAAAGATAAGTTTGGCATTGAGTTTGAGACAGGTAGCAAGTATGTAAAGGTTGTCAGTATTTCTGGTGGTGGTAGCCGCTCGGTACATTGCTTTGTTGAGAAAGCAAACGGTAATATATTGAGAGCCGCAAGTTGGAAAGCACCAGCCCGTAATTTTATACGTGGCAATGTGTTTGATCAAGCATCCTATATTGACCGTGTTCGTTGGACAGGTGTATCATGAAAATAGTTATTATTGTTGCCCTAACCCTTTTCATATTGTCTTCCTACACGCAAAAAGAAATAGGTAACAAGGTAATAAATGCGGGCACCGCCATACAAAACGTTGGAGAGGAGATAACAGCAAAATGAAATTCTGCAAGGATTGTACCTACTTTGAGGGTACTACCGAAATGTGTAACTCGGACCAGTCGATAAAAGGCGTTGATGTAATATGGGGTCGGCATGAGAAAATGTCGGCACGTGAGATGAGAGGAACCTCTGACAAGTGTGGACTTGCTGCCGTTCTATTTGAGCAGATGGTCGAAACTAAATTTATTAAAGGGTTAGTATGAAAATCGTATTGGCAATAATGCTGCTATTACTGGCGGCATGTAACACCGCATCTGGCGTACTATCAGGTGCAGGCAAAGACCTCCAAGCAGCAGGTACTTGGATGAGTCCACAACAATCAGTTCCACTTAAATAGGAATTATCATGAGACAATTTTTTACCAGTCGTGAAGAGTACATTGCGGTACTACAAACTGAAGTGGAAACTCTTCGGAGATTCTATTACAAGCCAGAGACCGAAGGCACAGGTCATTTTAATACGGCTATTAGTGTATTAGAGGACCGTATCAAACAACTGAAATTGATTGAGGACGCAAAACGCCACTACATCGAAGTTGAGTTAGGTCAAACTTAATAAATAAAGCATGACCGATGATGCCGACGACCTCAAACAACAACTAGAAAAACTCAAACCCAAAAAGAAAAAACTGGCCGTACCAGAAGGTTTTCTGGACGAAGCAAAGAGTTATGAGGGTAAACTTATGGCCGTTCGCATTATTGCGGAACGTGAAAAGGGTCGAGTCCTGCTGATGTTTAAAGGCATGATAGCAAAGGCCGATGAGGACCGTGCTAAGATAGCAGCGGCACATGAGAAGGCAAAGAAAGAAAAAGACCAAAAGGAAGCACTGGAACGTGCCGCTATCATAGCAAAAAATAAGTTGGCCAAAAAGAAAAAATGAAAGACCTGTTAAAGTTCTTACCTCAGTTTTTGGAGATGATGCCAGGTATTGTGAAGTACCTGAAGTATATTCCTATTCTGATGATACTAGCAGGTATAGGTTACGGTATATTCTATTGGTCACAGAATTATCGTGATCCTTTCAAATGTGTTGACAATCAAATTTATGAGCAAGTCCGCGTGGATTCCAATGTGTATGAATTCAAAGGTGGGTATTGTGTTGAGGGTAAAGATGAACGAAAATAAATTAGTCATTGGTATGTGGGCAGCACTATTGCTCCTTGGAACGATTTTCATTGCCGAGTCATATTATACATGGCACCAACACTCCCAACATTGCAAAAATGCTAACGGCACATTGTTTCACGACCGCACCGACTATATTTGCATAAAAAGCAAGTATATTATCCCCCTCAAATAACATTTCAATTGTTGTAAAAATACAACACCACTTCTGCTTGACAATCCGGTAGATATTAGATATAATGTATCCATAGTGATTAATAAGGAGAAACAAATGAGTAACGAAAAGTTTGAGTTGTACACCGACGAAGTGTTCGTCAGTGAAGCGAAGTCCATTTTCACAATGATACTAGCCGACGTGCCATCGAAAGAAATAGCATCCCGCTTGAATATCACCGAATATGATGTTGAAGATGTTATGCGTGAATTTATCAAAGACGAGTTGTTGTCAAGTTAGTACCAAACTAACACTTGACAATTGTACCGTTTTTTGAGATAATGATTATGTTGAAATTAATTGAAGGAGTATGTAATGACTAGAATTTACAGTGAGTACGGACCAGATGTCCGTATTATTATCGAGGGACATAATTTGATTGTCCAGAAGTTCGTAGAATACAATGACATGGGATGGACAAGGGTTGCTTCCTTTCATGAGATATCGGATGACTATGCATTCACCAACGCCCGCAATTGCGCGGAGTCCACATTAGCAAAAATGAAGGAGTTATCATAATGGCAACAGTAGACGGACGAGTAGTAAAGATTGGAGATTTTGTCGGATTTAAGTCAGATATTGAGCAGTATGGAAAGATTGTCAAAATAAGCGGAAGTAATTTGCTGCTAAAAGCAAGTTCTACCTTTAGTGGAGATTACATCGGCGGGGAAGAGTTTACTACCGTAAACGCCGCCAATTGCTGGATTGACTAGTTTTTTACCGCTTGACAATCCTACCGATTTCATGTACCATACGTATATTGATTGAGAATTAAGGAGAAAGTAATGAGAGAAAAAGTCCGAGTTATTGTGAATGGTGTGTCATTCTTTACCACCAAAGCACAAATCGTCCGTGGCGTGGGTGATGTGTCAATTGTTAATACCTTTGTTGAGTTGGCACTAAAAGAGTGCATCCGTGACGGTATCAAAGGTCTAGGTCGTACCTTCACCGCATACGATTCAAAGATGCAACCGACTGCATACCAAATTCAAATTAATCTGTAATCAAGGAGATTTATCATGGCATACGTATCCCAAGAGTTAAAAGCGAAGATTGCACCTAAAATCAAGGCGATCCTAAAGAAATATAAAGTGAAGGGTTCACTATCAGTCCGTAACCATTCATCACTGGTGCTGACAGTTAAAGAAGGTGCCCTTGATATGTACAAGGACTATGGTAATACGGAAGATGCTGCAAAATTCGGTATTCAAGTCAACCCATACCACTACAAATCTCATTTTGAAGGTCGTACACGTGCCTTCCTTGCTGAGGTGATTCCTGCACTAAATGACGGTAACTGGGATAAGTCCGATAGTCAGTCCGATTACTTTAATGTGGGTTGGTATATCTCGGTGAATATCGGTAAGTGGAACAAACCTTACGCAAAGGTGTAATTTTATGTTTATGTTTGACGTTGAGACGCTAGGGGTAGCATCCGATTCTGTGGTGCTATCGATGGCGTGTATTCAATTCGATCCCACGACCGATCCTACCTACAAGGAATTGAAAGAATCCGCATTTTTCGTCAAGTTCGATGCCAAAGATCAAGTCAATAGACTGAACCGCAAAATTGACAAGTCTACGGTCGAGTGGTGGGGTAAGCAATGCCAGAATGTCAAAATCAAGTCATTGATCCCGTCCGAGTCCGATGTTACAGTAGAGGATGGGATAGCAGAGTTCAGGGCGTGGGTAGAGTCTAAGTCCGACAAAAAATCATATGTATGGGCACGAGGCAACCTAGATGAAATTGTGCTCCGCTCACTAGAATATCAGGCTACAGGTGACAAGGATAATACGGTCTTTGCATATAATCGTTGGCGGGATGTCCGTACGGCTGTAGATTTCCTAACTGGCAACTTTAACGGCTATTGTCAAGTTGACCATCCAGATTTCAATTTTGATATCGATGTGACTAAGCACAACCCAATAGACGATTGTGCCTCTGATATCATGATGCTACTGTACGGAAAACCTAAAAATGCTTGACAATTCGGTAGTCATTAGATATAATGGATCCATGGTGAGAAATTAATAGGAGCAGCAAAATGATTCAATATATTACTGATGGTCGCAACGGGAGAGATGAACGAGTAGTCCTGTGGCGTACCGGTGAGTATACCTACGAATTAGATATCGGTACAGGTATTCACAAAAAGAACCTAAAGTTCTATGAGACTGAATATTATGAGGCATTAGATCAGTTCAATGCTGCAATAGTCAATTATCAAAATGTGGAGACGATATGAGTAAAGCATTTATTGTGGTAGAAAAAGTAGCCTACGAGGGTTATGTGATTTTGCGAGTGTATGACAACTATAAAGGCGCGGTAGAATACGCCGATGAGTTGACACTGAATAATAGTTGCGCCAATGTAGACTTTGACGTATTTGAACGTGATATGCATACAGGAGGATATTAAGATGCGATTATTACCTATGACATTATCCCTTAAAGAGGTTCAATTGTGCAATAGAAATATCGTTTACTTGCCTGCGGGTAATGTGTGGCCATCCACAAAAGCATACCTTCAGAATCTACCCAATAGAGCAATTACTCTAGGGTTCACTGAGTATCTAATATCCGAATTAAAAAATGCCTAAGTTTAACACT
>Ga0209500_10001261_pt1 | contig 19263 bp, 21 predicted proteins | sample S_140212_EF_Meta_FD_187323 | JGI IMG/M metagenome (GOLD analysis project Ga0209500, IMG submission 187323) | Freshwater microbial communities from Lake Simoncouche, Canada to study carbon cycling - S_140212_EF_MetaG (SPAdes) (version 2) | ecosystem: Environmental > Aquatic > Freshwater > Lake ... | reverse complement strand
CCCAGTTGGTAAAATATAAAATTTAACATTGTCGTAGCCACTGAGTGGAACGTCTTGGTAGGCCTGAGTAAGTATAGCATCATTGATGGCCAAATCTTTGGGTCTGGTGCTTTGTTTATCTCCCACTGTGGCAGGTGTAGTTGCAGTCCAATATTCTGTATTGGTAATATCTGTGCCAGGCGGAACATTTTTGTTGGCAGTGTAATAAATGCCACCGTTGTTGACCACTTCACCTTGTGGGTAAAAATTTCCATTGTCCCAAATATTTTCGGGCATGAATGGTTGATTGATAATCTGGCTGTACTCTTGAGCATTGACCATTGGTGTGGCTTTGATGCGCCACAAGTGCGGTTGCCAAGTAACACTGAATCCTTCGCTGGCATAGTTGGCATCCTGAATCACATAATATCTAGGCAATGACTTGACCAGGGTAGTGTCTAATGGATGATAATCTCGTAAGTTTGGGACTTCAATTACATCGCCTGACATGAGCTTGCGCCCAAACGTATCAATCATGTCATTGTAATGAAAAGTAATAAACAGTGTGTCGCCGTTTAAAAATAAACCAAATTGTGTTAGATCAAAATCTACGTCTTGAGTACGGTAAACACCACGCATGACAAACACGTCTGGAGCATACACACGATCACGGTTTTCTAACAACAATAAATCTTCAATGTGCAACACATCTAAGGTTGTGTAGTTGGGTATTGTAGCATCGTTATTGCCGTTGTCTGTACCGGCTCCTTGCGGGCCCAAGTATTTGTGGACGTAAATATCCAATCCACCAACGGTGTACATCTCACTGATTGTACGATCCAAAAATTGGTAGTCGTTGCTTCTATTTGGGCGGTAAAGGCTTAAACGTGGCATAGTTTAGTATTTAGCGGTTAGATTGACTAGTAATTCAAAAGCTCGTATAATTACAGAATGGACGAACTATTTCAACGATTGGATTCTGCAGAAAAGCACATAGCACAGGTTAGAAACAAAGTGGCCCGGCGCGATCTGCTTAAAATGGTTCGAGCTGTGGATCAAGCTATAGTGACCGCAGACATGGAAAGTGTAGAGTGCCGCAGACTACATCGAGAAACCAGTCGCTATCGAGAACTAGTACAAAAAGTAAACGATTTACTGACCAATTTAGAACAACACATAACCCTGGCTAACTTACTAGGTTGACAAACGGTACATTTTAACTTATAATACGAATATGGCTAAAACAATCGAAATCAAAAGACTAAACCCCAAGGGTGCTGAAACCAAATATGTAGGCCACGAGCCTGAATGGAAGTCTCAACCCACTGAGGAAAATCGTGTTAGCAGTTTTGCTAATGCGTTTCAATGGTACAATTACCATTATGGCAAAAAAGATGCCAAAGAAATGCTGTGCCATTATCTTGAACACAACGGCCGCAAAACCGATGCCAAGACCATGCGTGGTATTCCAGACAGCCAAATCCGTATAACTCCAGCATGGGTGTGCCGTATGACCTTGCTGGGATTGGAATTAAACGAACACGAACAATCTAATATTGACGAGCAGATTTCGTCCATGCTCAAAGCCAAACAAGAAATTAAAAAAGCACAAACCGATGTTGACGCAGATGCTGCCGTGGCCAAACTCACGATTCAAGATCATCTGCGTGAAAAAGTAAGTGAGTGCTGTGGCGAAATGGAAGCCATGTTTGATGACTTTATTGACGCTGGTGCAAAGATGAGTGCTGACTTCAGTCCAATCAAACTCATGCGTGGTATGAACATCAGCCCCAACATGATTGGTAACGTAAGCCGAGTTTGGATATTGCGCTTGACAGAATTCAATGAAGTGCTAGAAGGCAAAGATGACCAATTAGTTGAAGGCTACAGTCATCTCTCAAAACTACAACTTCGTAATTGTGTAAAATTTTGTGAGACTGTGATCAATGACTGCAACAGTTATGTACAACTCAAGAAAGTAGAACGTAAACCACGTGCCAAAAAAGCCGTGAGTCCTGACAAGCTAACTCGTAAATTCAAGTTCCTTAAAGAATTTGATGAGCTCAAACTTAAATCTGAACCAGTTACCAAATTGGTTGGTGCCAGCGAAGCTTGGTTGTACGACACAGCAAAACGTAAACTGATCCATGTCATGGCCGATAGCCATGTGGGAACATTCACTGTCAAAGGATCTGCGGTGGTAGCGTTTGATGCTCAGCAAACCATACAAAAAACTCTGCGTAAACCAGCAGAACAAATCAAGGCAATCACTGGTGTAGGCAAGCCTGCGGCCCGCAAGGCATTTACTGCAATCAAAGCTACAGAAACCAAATGGAATGGTCGAGGCAACGATAATTTAATTATTCTCTGGGCGTGGTAACATGCAAGATGTTCGGGTTACTGACTACCTGACTTGGGAATATTCCGCTGATCCAGACATACAGTATTTGAATTGCCCGGCTCCTACACCCATGCGTAACCACATGCCTGAGTGGTTTAAAAATTTAAAAGCTCGCAAAGATGAAGTCACTTTTGCAGAGCAACAGACCATACGCAACTGTCTGGGATTTCGTGGATTGGCCAGTATAGGTTATACTATACCATTGCCTGAAACCCTAACCGGCTTTGACACATATTTTAGTCGTGGCCGACTACATCCAGACATGATCCACGGAACAAAATGGGCCAACAGTCCAGGAGGCCCGTGGACAGAGCCCGACGGAAACATTGACAATAGTCCGTACGAATATCGTTTACGAATCTTAAATTGGCCTTGGCGAGCCCGTATGGCACCAGGGTGGCGCCTGTTGATACTACCGTATTTGTTGGACTGGTCAGACGATTGGCAAGAATTTAGCGGAGCAGTGGAACCCAATTATCATATCGTCAATGAAACCGGCATAGGGTCCAGCTTAAAATGGACTCAACCCATTGATACCAACTACAATTACTACAACTTAGAAACAGTGCTGGCATATAAACGGTCAGTTAGTGTACACAAAGGAACTGTGACATTTTGTGCTGTTCCACTATACGATCCAGAACTAGCAGCCAAACAACTCTGAGCTAAATACTAGCAATCGGAGTTTATACCACATGGCCTTAGAAAATCAAGCTAGTTTAGACACACTTAAACAAAATCTTTTTGATTATGTGCGCCTGCAATTGGGCAGTCAAATTATAGATCTTGAGCTGGATGCTGAACACTACGAAGCAGCCTATCAACGAACAATCGGTGTGTATCGTCAAAGAGCACAAAACGCTTACGAAGAAAGCTACACCTTTTTAGAACTAGTCACCAACGTCAATATCTACGATATGCCACAAGAAGTTATAACTGTGCGTCAAATTTATCGCAGAACATTTGGTGATAGCACTGGCCCATTTGCATCAAACTTTGATCCATTTAGCCAAGCAAGCATGAACGTTTACCTAATGAACTTTAACGTAGCCGGCGGTCTTGCTACCTATGACTTCTATAGTCAATATGTAGAATTGGCTGGTCGCATGTTTGGCGCTTACATGAACTACACTTACAATCCTGTAACCAAAAAATTGCAGTTAATCCGTGATCCAAAAGGTACAGGTGAAGCGGTGTTGATGTGGACTTACAATTTAAAACCCGAATTTAACTTGCTGAGTGATTTCCAAATTGTTCAATGGATTCGCGACTACATGGTGGCCAACTGCAAAATGATCATTGGTGAAGCACGTGAGAAGTTTGGAACGATTGCTGGCCCACAAGGTGGCGGCACCCTAAACGGAACAGCAATGAAAGCCGAAGCACAGACTCAAATGGATGGCCTAATTGACGATCTTAAACGCTACGTAGACGGATCACAACCCCTTAGTTGGGTTATTGGCTAACACCCACTAGACTTTGTTCTAAACTTGTGCTATACTCTTAGCATGAGCTCATTAATGATTGACATAGAAGGTTTAGGAACAGGTCCTGATGCGACCATTTTAACCATTGCGGCTCAAAGTTTTGACCCGTTTGGTACTGGATACTATCCACGACAATACTATGCTCGAGTCACGCTGGAAAGCCAAGAAAATCGTGCCATACAACAAGACACAATAGATTGGTGGGCAACTCAACCTGAGGCACAAGCCGAAGCGTTCATGGAAGAAGGTCGTGTTGATTTAGATGTGGCCTTGGATAGCCTGTACAAATTGGCCTGGCAACACAAATTTATCTGGGCCAATGGTCCCACTTACGACATGAACATCTTAGAGCATGCCTACAAGAGCTATGGTAAGAGTTTGCCTTGGCAATTTTACAATGTTCGCGATGCCCGCACTGTTTACAGTTTATGGCCTGAATTGCCTAAGCCTGCTACTAGTCACCATGCCCTTGAAGATTGTCGTAGACAAATTGACATGCTTCAAGCTACATTAAAATATTTAAACGTAAAGGAACTGAGATGATCATTGGCGTATGTGGATTAATTGGATCTGGAAAAGATACCATTGCTGACTATCTGCAAAATATACATCAGTTTCGAAGAGAAAGTTTTGCCCACACACTTAAAGATGCAGTAGCCGCAGTATTTGGATGGGATCGTGAATTGCTAGAAGGCCGTACCAAAGAAAGCCGCGCATGGCGAGAACAAGTAGATCCATGGTGGAGTGCTCGGTTAGACATGCCAGAGCTAACTCCTCGTTGGGTACTACAATACTGGGGCACTGAAGTAGCCCGTAAAAGTTTTCACAACGATATTTGGATTGCTAGTTTAGAAAATAAACTGCGTAAAACCAAGGATGATGTGGTCATTAGCGACTGTCGTTTCCCTAACGAAATTAAAAGTATTAAAAATGCTGGCGGAGTTGTAATTCGTGTTGTTCGTGGACCTGATCCTGAATGGTACGCAATAGCTGAAATAGTAAATCGTGGCCCCACTCGTAATGCCGAATGGGCATTGAGCAAAGGTCGTTTAGAAAAGTACAACGTACATGCCAGCGAAACTGCCTGGATTGGTACTCACTTTGATGCGGTAATTGATAATAATCAAGACGGTCTTGATAACTTGTATCGGCAAGTGGCAGAGTTGCTCAAAGATCCGATTCTAACTCCCCAACCCGCCACGGAAGATCACTCTTAGCAATATCAACCACACAATTCTGGCAAATAGTTTTTAAATTTCTAAGTCCAGAATTGTTCAAGTTTCCATCTACATGATACACCAGTAGTTGTGCAGAATACTTGGCCCGAAACCCACACTTATCACATGTGGGTTTTTTCTTATATCCAGCCAGATCCCACCGTGGTTTGGCTGGCTTGATTCGCCTTTCTCTTTTGATGCAATAGTCACACCGACTACGATAGTGTGTTACACTATCGCGAATATAATTTATAGCACAAAGTCTTTGATTGCAGGCGGCACATTTGGGTCGATTCATGGTTTATTTACGACAAAACCTTTGGCAAAGGTATGTAATACACCGTTCTTTTTGCCTTAACCGATAAATATCTTTAATTAATAAAAAGGAATTAGTTATGGCCTTAATATCCCCAGGTGTACAAGTTAGTGTAATTGACCAAAGTAATTACACACCCGCTGCCGCGAGTTCGACTCCATATATTTTATTGGTAACAGCCCAGAATAAAATATCAGGAGCAGGTACTGGAATTGCTCCAGGCACATTGGCAGTCAATGCCAACAAACTGTACTTAATGACAAGCCAACGAGATTTGTTATCTACGTTTGGTGTACCATTCTTTTACAATACCACAGCCGGTACGCCAATCAATGGATACGAGCTTAACGAATATGGATTATTGGCCGCCTACTCAGCATTGGGCGTTACCAACATAGCGTATATACAACGTGCAGATATTGACTTGGCCGCACTCACAGCCACGTTGAACCGACCATTTGGTGCACCGTTAAACGGCACTTACTGGTTAGATACTACTAATTCTGTATGGGGTATTAATGAGTGGAATATTACCACCTCTGCATTTACCAAGAAAATACCTAGTTTTATTACAAATACAATATACTTAGAAACCGACAGCACAGTACCGTTGGCCAGTTATGGTAGCATTGGTGACTATGCTGTAACAGCAACCACAGTCTACAACCCAACTTATTACAAACGTGCTGGTCCTACTACAGCTCAAGCACCTGGATGGTTGCAAGATGGCGCCAGTGCAGACGACCTATACAACACCTGGGTTTTAGTTGGCAGCGATTACTGGAAAACTGCTTGGCCTGCAACTCAAGGTACCCTGGCTCCTACTACCTTAACTGTAGGCAATAGTTTTGCTATCAATGATATTACAATTACAGTTCCTTCTAGTCCCAACAACACAGTAACAAATTTGGTCACTCAGATCAATGCCCTCAGCAATAGCACTATTCCGGGCGTTTATGCTGCCAACATTGGCGGAAAACTCACACTGTACGCAGACAGTGGTGCTACAAATGACGGCAGTACAGAAGGCACAGGCGTTATTGCTATCAACAACGTCAGCGGTACACCATTGGCAACATTGGGTATTACTGCTAGTCAATATGCAGCTCCTGCGTATGTTGCTGGCCCAAACTATTCAGCACCAAGATGGCGTCTCACAGACACACAACCAGAACCCACTGGCAGTGTGTTCCAGCAAACTAACGCAGTCAATCGCGGAATGTTGGTTGAAGTCAAACGCTATAACAGCACACTAGGCACATACGTTTTGCAAAGTTGTCCAGTGTATGTCAGTGATGCCGCTGCGCTTTATGGCATTGATCCTGCTACAGGTGGCCAGGCTATTCCAGCCGGCTCTACCTATGCTCAGATTAATCCCTATGCTGATGGCACAGCCGGACTATTGATTCTTGAACGCATAGCCGCTGGCGCCACAGTTATCACAGGTGCTACTGCCAGTCCTACATTTGTAGATGGTGCCAATTTTACAATGACTGCAACACAGCCAGAAACAGCCACAGTGGCCACGCCAGTAGAGGTGATTATTAATGGTACAACATCAGCTGATTTTGTAGCCGCTGTCAGTGCCGCTGGTGTTGACAATGTGAGTGCCTCGGTCAACAGTGCTGGACAAATTGTGTTTACACATGCCACAGGTGGTGACATTTATCTTGATGATGTTAGTAATGGTCCGCTGTCTGCTGCAGGATTCACCACAGCAGTGACTGGCATCCGTTTAACAGATATTGTTGGTCCTGCCCTAACATTAAGCAACTGGGTTGGTTCTCCTACCTTTACCTACACTGCTTCGGCCAGCGCACCAGAACTTGATCCAGTTGATGGAACCTACTGGTACTATAGCGATGCAACCACAGCTGATATCATGATTCAGAACAACGGTGATTGGATGGGTTATCAAAACGTAACCAACGATGTTCGCGGATACGATTTGAGCACAACCAACGCTGATGGTCCAATATTCAGTGCCACAGCACCAACCACACAAACTGACACAGCAGAAAGCTCATTGGTGTATGGTGACTTGTGGATTGACACAAGCGATTTAGAAAATTACCCAGTGATCAGTCGTTGGGAAAGTGTCAGCGGGCAAGATCAATGGGTACAGATCAGCAATTCCGATCAAACTACAATTAACGGCATTTTGTATGCTGATGCACGTTGGAGTGTTGACGGCGCCGCTGATCCAATTATAGATCCAATTCCGCCAATTGCCACAGGATCAACACCGTTGATTACTAGTGACTGGGTAGATCCAGATGTTCCAAACCCTGCACTATATCCAGAAGGTATGTTGTTGTGGAACACTCGTCGTAGTGGATTCAACGTCAAGTCATTTGCAGTTAATTATTTTAACTCCACAGACTTCCCCCCACCCGATGTGTTGCCAATCAATGCCAATACCTGGTTGAGCGCAAGTGGCAACCGTGCAGATGGTAGTCCAAACATGGGCCGTCACGCACAACGTGATTTGATTGTACAGGCACTAAGAGTTGCAATCGATACCAGCACACAACTGCGTGAAAATCAAGCACAGTTTAACTTGATTGTTTGTACACAATATCCAGAGTTGGCACCCAATATGCGTGTGCTCAACAATGATAGAGGACAAACTGCATTCAGCCTAGTTGACACGCCATTGCGTTTAGATCCAGCAGATATTGTTGCCTGGGCTACCAACAACAATGGCCTAGGACAACCGTTTGGCGATGGTAATTTGGCACAGGGTGATGCTTACTCGGCTACGTTCTATCCAAGTTGCACCACAACCGACTTGACAGGAAACGTAGTAGTTACAGCACCAAGTCACATGATGTTGCGCACTATTATCCGTAGTGACAGTGTAGCATATCCATGGTTTGCACCAGCCGGTTTACGCCGCGGTGTAGTAGACAATGCCTTACAAATTGGTTATTTACAAGCTCAAACTGGTGAATTCCAACCGTTGGGTATAAATCAAGGCCTGCGTGATGTACTGTACAGCAATGAGGTTAACCCGATTACATTCATACCTGGAACAGGTATTACTAACTTTGGTAACCATACCCTACAAGGTAATGCTACTGCGTTAGACCGTATCAACGTGGCACGTTTGGTAGCATTTATCCGTGGACGTTTGGAAATCATTGGCAATCAGTACTTGTTTGAACCCAACGATACAATCACTCGCTCTGCAATCACTAATCAGATTACAGCACTTATGATTGATCTTGTCAACAAGCGTGGTCTGTACGATTACTTGGTTGTTTGTGATTTGACCAATAATACTCCGTCCAGCATTGATCGCAACGAGTTATATGTGGATATTGCCATCGAGCCAGTCAAAGCAGTGGAGTTTATCTACATACCAATGCGTATTCAGAACACAGGAACTATTGCAGCACAGGCATCAGCGTAATTGAATCGGGCAAATTGACTCAAACATTTGCCCGACCAAAACGCCATAAATAAATGTATATTAGGAGAACTAACAAATGGCAACAGCCTCATTAACAAAACTGACCGTACCGTTGGCCAGCGATCAAAGCAGTTCGGCACAAGGTCTGCTGATGCCAAAACTCAAGTATCGCTTTCGCGTTACTTTCTTAGGTCTAGGCGTAACACAGCCTACAACAGAATTGACCAAACAGGTTATGGATTTTCAACGTCCTAATGTGACATTTGACAACATTGATTTACCTATCTACAACAGTACCATACGTCTGGCTGGCAAGCATTCGTGGCAAGATATTACTTGCACCGTGCGTGATGACGCTGGCGGCAATGTAAGTCGGTTGGTTGGTGAGCAACTCCAGAAGCAATTAGACTTTATGGAACAATCAAGTGCTGCATCCGGTATTGACTACAAGTTTACCACAGTGTTTGAAGTGTTAGATGGTGGTAACGGTGCCAATACTCCTATTGCGTTAGAAACTTGGACCATCATGGGTTGCTACCTACAAGGTGTCAACTATGGCGATGCCAATTATGGAACTGGCACAGAACCAATGACAGTGGCCATGACCATTCGTTACGACAATGCTATGCAAACCACTACTGGTGCAGATGTTGGCGTTGGCGCATCAATTCCGTTGACAGTTAATAACGTAGCTACAGGTTAATAGTCTATGGCTTATTTTGGCCAAGGCTCTCTCCAGCCATTTCCTCCTGGCGAAGGACTAAGAGATTATACCCACGCCTCTAAAAGTTTTAGAAGCAGTAATTACAATCTTGCTCCTCGCACCAAGTTTTTATTTTATGTTTATTTTAATTTAAACACCAACATACCTGCGGTGGCAAATTTATTATCCGGCGGCAAAAGTAGTACCATTGGCCTCATGGTCAAGACTGCACAGTTGCCTGGTTATCAAATTGATGTAGCCACTATGAACCAGTACAATCGTAAACGTCTGGTGCAAACAAAAATCAATTACAATCCTGCACAGATTGTTTTCAACGACGACCAAAGTGACTTGATACGCAACATGTGGTATCAATATTATCAATACTACTATAGTGATCCTACCTATAAGTATGGTAACACTCCTAATCAAAACGGCCTCTTAGGAAAATTACAAATACCAGACGTGTTTGGCGGAGCCAGTTACACTGCCAACGATACCTATTCGGCCAGTAGAGGTATACAACATTGGGGACTCAGTGGGCAAGGATACAACAATCCTTCATTGCAAAGTTTATCTACTGCCCTGTTGACTGGTCCCGCCAGTGGACAAGAACCATTTTTCAGAGACATCACAATCTCTGGCATGAGTCAAAAGACCTATGCTCAATATGTTATGATCAATCCTTTGATTGAATCATGGGTTCATGATCAGTATGATTACAGTCAAGGCAATGGTACTATGACTCACACCATGACCATCAAATACGAAAGTGTCAAGTACTACTCTGGCGCAGTGGGTGGTGCACAACCCAGTGATCCAGTTACAGGATTTGCTGATCCAGCTCATTATGATGTTAATCTTAGCCCTATTGCTGTTCCAGGCAGTAACAACACAGTAATGGTACAAGGCTCTATAAAAACCAGCGTTCAAGGTGACAAGCAAGACTTACAGGCCTTGTCTACCGGGCAGAACACTTTACAAAACGTTATTGGAGCCGTTGGTCAAGGATTGGTTCCAACAGCCAGTGCTTTCTTAGGTGGAGCCTTGGCAGGCACTGGTGCACTGACACAAGGCCTGTTGTCCAATTTTGCACCAGCATTGGCAGGCGGTACTCCTGAGGCTGCACGACAGGCTGCAGGTGCACTGGGCGGAATCTTTTTTCCAACCCCACCAATTGTGCCAGCATCACCATCAGGATATCAAAACGAAGCTCAACAGGCCGCTGATGGCAACGGTGGCGGCCCAACAGAAGAGTATGCGGTTAACGACAGAGGCGAAGGACTTTACTAATGGCCTCAGTCAACGCTGTCAACACCAAAACTGATTTAACTGTACAAATATTTGATCGGTTCTACGGATATAAACAATATGTACCTGTGGATGCGTACGATGCTGTGGTGAGTTATTTCAAATCAGTATTTGGTTCAGACGAAGCTGCAGGCAACTTCACCGTGTCAGTTTTTAGAATCAGTAACGAAACTGGTATTCCAGTGATGACATTGTTGCAACAGTTTCAAGGCCAGACCGCGCCAGCAATCACACTGACATTGGCCTATTACCTAAATGGCCTACGTAGTACCAGTACCTTGTTGGGCCTTAACGTGCCAACACAGCCTAACTACTATGTTTCTCGCAACATCAGGATTTAATCCATGGCCAACAATTTTCGTCAAGGTGCTTACACAGTAAAAAATGCTGCCAAGTATGTGGGCAAAGGAAGTCCTAGATATAGATCTGGATGGGAAATGACATTCATGATGTTTTTAGACAGTAACGATAATGTGTTACAATGGGCCAGTGAAAGCATCAGCATTCCATATCGCAATCCGCTTACCGGAAAACAAAGTATGTATATTCCAGACTTCTTGGTAACTTACCGTGGACGTAATAATACCACAGTGGCTGAGTTGATTGAAATCAAACCTAAAAAACAAAGCCTAATTGAAAGCAAAGCGTCAGACCGTGACCGTGCTATTGTAGCTGTTAACTATGCCAAATGGGATGCTGCCACCAAATGGGCTCGACGCAACGGACTTACTTTTCGGGTGATCAACGAAGACCAGATATTCCACCAAGGTAGCAAAAAGACCGGTAAATAAGGCATGACCCGACGCCTTGAAGAACTTTTTGATTTTCCTCCCAGCGAGGATAAAGAAACTGTAAAAACCACCCAAGAAACACAGGCCCAATTGGCCAGTATTGACGCCACCATAGATAAAATAGATGCGGCCCTGCCCACTGTTCGCGACTTGGAAACTGGCGATCGAGAACTGGATGATCTAGCGGCCAAAGCCCAAGAAACATTTGACGATTTGATGGATTTGGGTATGCAGGTCGATAGTCGTTACTCAAGTGAGATATTTGCAGTGGCCAGCACTATGCTGGGACATGCACTCACAGCCAAGACTGCCAAGCTGAACAAGAAATTAAAAATGGTTGATTTACAATTGAAGAAGTTAAAAATGGACAATGACCAGGCTCGTGCGGCCCCAGAAGACGCGGTAGAAACTGCACACGGCCATGTGTTGAGTCGTAATGATTTACTAGAACGCTTGATAGTCTCCGGCGGACAAAACAATAACAAAGCATAAATATTACATAGGGATACAAATATGAAAAATTTTCAACAATACCTCGCCGAATCTGAGCGCACATACAACTACAGAATTAAAATCGTAGGTGACGTTGCTCCGGATTTTATTAAGGCTTTAGAAGAAAAACTTGAACAGTTCGATATCGTAAAAGTTAGTAAGCCAAAAACCACACCGGTGCAACTGCAACCTGCGGACTTTCCTAAGTTTAGCAATGACAGTGTAACTAGTATGGATGTGGAATTCCGCTACCCAGCAATTGAGCCACAGATCAAACAGTTGGCACAAATTTTAATGTTGGATCCCAACAGAATCATCATGTTGACCACACCACACGAAGACAGTATGGACTTAGAGCGTGAGCGTGTAGCGGCACAAAACAAAGATCTATTAGACACGGATTACCCTGCTGATACCCCAGAACAAACAGCGTTGATTGCGGATTATTCAGCTCCGTACGATGAACATGCTGTATTGAAAAACACATACCGCAGTGATTTCACTGTGGCCGGCGGCAAGACACCGCCTGCTAAAACTACAAACGATTTACCAATGGGAGTCACTAGCCCAATGACAAAAACAAAACGCCCACCACGCCCAGCGACCGGTGCCAACCCAAGAGGATAATAGCAATGACATTTTTTTACGACCTAAACAAACGATTGGCCGACTTGGCTACCAAGCAAGATGCTAAACAGCTTGCAGAACACGCAACACCTGTTGCCCAATCCAAGAGTCCGTTGGCTCAAGCACTGAACGAGCGTGACATGGGCAAACACAACAACGCCACAACAGGTTTTGCAGCCTTGGCCAAGAAAGCCGGCAAAGAGTATGGTAGCAAGGCTGCTGGTGAACGTGTAGCAGGTGCTGTCAAGGCCAAGATGGCCAAAGCAGGCAAGTTAGAAGAACAAGGTATGGAAGAAGGTGTAGTTGGTAATCTTGTCAATCGTGGCAAAGAAGCATACAACACTTATCAATCTAATCGCGGTTTAGATAAAGCAGGTGCCGCACAGGCTGCCATGAGAGCAGGCAAAGCAGGTGCAACACAACAACAAGTTGATACTCACTATGCTCAAGCAAGAACCAGTGCTAACAAAGCAATGGCTAATCGTTACGACCGTACAGGTAGCACACTGCCTAAGAACTCAAACTATGGAATGGATACTGACAGAGAAAACCAAGCAGGGTTAAGAAAAGATGGTTTAATCAAAGAAAAAGACATGGACGAATCAGCATTCCAAGCAGCCATTGGCAAAAAGAAATACGGCGATGCTGGCATGAAGGCCCTGCAAAAGGCCGGACGTGAGCATGCCAGTGCCAAGACCATGAGCAATATTCGCAATCGCTATGACAAGTATGATGAGAGTCAGGGTATGACTGACGAAGGCAATGCATTTACAGCTGCACTCAAAGCAACACCAAAGGGTGGCAAGTTCAAAGTAGGTGGAAAAGAGTTTACGGACACAAGCAGTATTGAAGAAGGTTTCAAAGAAATGGATGCTTGGATGGCCAGCCGTGAAAAAGAAAAAGGCACAGGCAAGTTTGATAAAAAAGAACGCACCCTGCCTGGCGGAATGAAAGCCACCACTTACACTCGCAAGCATGATGACGAAGAAGATGATGACAAAGACGCACCAGAAGCCAAAGGTGGAGCTCCTAAGAAAAAAGGCCGTCCAAAAGGCAAAGACAAAGGTCCTGAGCGTGTGACAGCCAAGAGCTACAAGTACAAAGCTGGTCGCCCTACCAAGACCAAAGAAGATCTTGACAGCGACAGTGTCATGATGACCCGCCCTAGCAACATGAGCAGTGAAGGATTTAGTCATGATGAGTACGATCAAGAAGGCGAAATGACCAAAGATTCTTTGCATACAGTTATTCGTCATGCAGAGAAACTGGAACAATGCTTACAAGACGCAGAAAATTTACCAACTTGGGTAATTGAAAAAATTGGCCAGATCAAAGGCATGATGACCAGTGTAAGCGATTACATTATCTCATCACACGAGCGTGGTGCAGAACAAGGCATGCGTGTGCCAGAATTAGACGAAGAAAAAGTTGAAGCTGGCAAGCGCGAATTCTTTGACAGACTTGCTCCCGCAGCTAAAAAAGCAGCCAAAGTGATCAAAGTGATGTCTAGAGGCAAATCAGCTGTAGATGAAGAGTCCACAGACAAAGAAGATACTAAAGCTGAACGTGCTGGCAAGAAAGTAGCCAAAGACATTGAGTACGACGAAGGCGACAAAGCCAAAGACGACAACCGTGCTGAAAAAGCCGGCAAAAAAGTTACCAAAGATATCGAGTACGATGATAAGAAAAATAAAACTAAAAAAGTTGATGAGTTTTTTGATCAGCAAGTAACAGTCAAGGGTGGCGATGCCCGTACAGCTGGCGGTAATGCAGGAGTGTCTGGAGTTAGTTCAACAGGTGGATCAAGTGGTGCATCTAATTCAAACAAAAATTCAGCCACCGGTGGAGCTGCAAATTCTAATTCAAGTTCAAAAGCCGATGCTAACGCTAACGCTAACGCCGATGCACAAAATGAAGAAAAAGTTGATGAAACAACAACTTCTGGTAGTGTAGCCACAGCAACTCCAAGTGGCAAATCCAAGGGCAGTATGCAATTTGGCAAAGGTGTTTACGAAAACTTTAACAATACTGTTGAAAAAATGATTACCGAAAGTATTGCCATTGAAACCAAGATGGAAGAATGTGGCGAAGGTATGGAGCCTGGCATTACTATCACAGCTGATGGTGAAGAAGCTGCCAAGTTAATGATGTTGTTGAAACTGGCCGGACTTGAAAATCAGATTCCTCAGGCTTGCCCCACATGCGGTGGTAGTCCATGCGGTTGCTCTGAAGTTGTGGATGAGAACAGTCCAGACTGGCCAACCGACACAGAAACACTTGCGGCGCAACCTGAGCTACGTACTTACTCAGGTGGCTTGAATGGGCCTAAGAGCACTGGTCAAACAACTGTTCCTGTTGTTGCTAGTCAATTACGTCGTCAAATCAGTATGGAAGAGTCAGTCGAGCTTGAGCGTAGTTTGTTCAAGACTTGGAAAAATTATAAAGGTTAATCAAAATGGCCGTTCAAGTAATCAAAGACACAGCAGGTAATGTTTTGTGGACCACAGACAAAGCAGAAATCAATTCAGAAAGCAACAATGTGACTTATCAAGTCAACATCACTGCACTGGGCACAGCCAACGCTGTGGGCAATCTATATGCCAACGTAGTATCGGTGCCCAACGGAACCACAACAGAAATTTATGTAGGTGCAGGTAACTATTTGATTATGACTGGCACCAATTTCACAGTTCGCGCATTAGGCACACGAAGTTCAGCTCAATACAGTGTCTTTAACTCAGCAGGAACCTAACCATGCGAGCCTCAGAGTTTCTCATTGAGAAACAAGTTGGTAAGATTGGCAACCGTCGTCAAGCTGGAACTCGAGGACTTACCAAGTTTCGCGATCATGGCGGTTACGATCGCACCTACGAACTAAATCGTGTCATGATGGCCGTGGCCGCAGCCGATGGATCAGGCAAGCCATTAGATTTAGATACAGAATCCTGGGCTGGACGTTACAACACAGCACATCCTTACACTGACGAAGAAGCCGCTATGCTCAAGCAAGCTCTGCAGGCCACTGGCAGTGAAACACATGATTTGAATAGTGGAGATAATCGTAGCCAAGAAGTCAAATCAACTAATACTGAAAGTCCTGTAGTGGCATTCAAAGGTTATCCACGATGAGAGCCAAAGAATTTATCACTGAAGAACAAAGGTTACCGCCCGAGCAAGCAGATCCACTGCGTCAAACTTTTATACTTCCTGGGTTGAGTTCCGATCAGCCATATGAAATTTATAGATTTGGCATGGCCCTGGCCCGTGCCAGGAGCAATGCAGTCAAGGATAATTTAAATCCTTATATATTGCCCTGGAACAAAGAAGAGGTATTTGGAAATCATGCTGTGGTAGCTGGCATAAACAACAGCATAGATCCCATTATAGATCAAGCATTACAAATGACCAACACTCCAGATGGAAAAAAATTAGTTGGTACAGGACAAAGTGAGGAACCACCATCGGTAGATAAAACAAGTCCAGTTAAAGCATTCAAAGGCTATCCAAGGTAACCTATGGCAAGTCCCCCGCCACCATATGCTAATATCACCGGCATAACACGCACGGTGATGAAGGACAATGCTCAAGAAACAGTGTCCAACTATAACGGTAACGCCCGTCCAGGCGAAATGACTGTTAATCCAAACACTAGTCAAATTTACATTGGCAATACCAATGGCAATTTAAATTTAGTAATATCCAGTAACGGATCCAATATATTTTTAGGCAATGTTCGTGTGGCCAATAGCACAGCCGGCTTAAATCAACTTTACTTTGATTCTGCCACTGGTGAAATTGTATACTATCAACCTTAACACGAAACCTTAACATGAAAAAATTACTTTTAATATTATTCTTTACACCACTTGTAGCTGTAGCACAGATCAATGTTCAATGCCCACAGTTCACCGTCAACGGCACACCGCAGTATCTGGCCGAACCAGGCGACCAAGAAATTTGTCACACCAACTACGCTGTGATTCACAAGTGTAATGTCAAGGCTCCTGTGGCAGTGTTTGAACATTTGACAGTGGCCGCAATGACTGGCCCAGCTAAACGCAAAGATAACTTCCGTCCAGACCCGGCTGTGTTTCCGCAATGTTCGGCTGCGTTGGCCGACTATGCTACAGTAGGTAGCACACATGACCGTGGACATATGGCGCCAGCCGGCAACAACACACAAAATGATGCAATCATGTCAGAGAGTTTTTTCCTGAGTAACATGGTTCCACAAGTGGCCAACAACAATCGCGGTATTTGGAAACAGTTAGAAACATTTGAACGCCAATGGGCCACAGCACCTGGCACAGATTTTTACATTATTTCTGGTGGTATCTACGATCCAGGGCATCCTACTGTAGGCAATGGCTTGGGCATTCCTACACGTTTATACAAGATTATTATTGAAAAGAACAGCCGTAAAGTAGAAGCATGGTTAATGCCAAATGCCCCACTGCCTGTAGCCGACTTACCCAAGTATCAAGTGCCCATGTCCGCTGTTGAGCAAGCCACAGGTATGCGTTTTAATTTAGGACCCTAATCAAACCACTCATAATTACAGTATGAGCAATTTCTATTGTGCTGCCCCCTGGCGCGGCCTGCATATTAACATTCGTGGCGACATCAAAACTTGTTGTGCCGGCAATCCCAATATGCTGGGCAATTTAAACGACAAAGGTATTGAAGAAATACTCAACGGGCCCGAATTAACTGAAATAAGATCAGCTCTACGACAAGGGCAAACACATCCTTATTGTAAAAATTGCGTAGACCGCGAAAACAAAGGTGGTGACAGCGAACGAGTGTGGCACAACAACATCAATGAAAATTTTGACACTACACAAGCAGGGTTGGATTACGAATATCCTACCTTGATTGACATACGTTGGAACAGTACCTGTAATCTAAGCTGTAACTACTGTGGACCTGCAGACAGTTCCAAGTGGGCCGCCCTTAAAAAAATACCAGTGAGTTCCAACACAAGAAAATACTACACCGATGTTTGCAACTTTATAGAACAACACAACGGCCATATTCAAGAAGTGGCCTTGATTGGTGGCGAACCTTTGTTGTTGCCAGAAAACGAACGACTACTAGATGTAATACCCAAAGACTGTATTGTAACAATTATAACCAATCTTAATAATCCGTTAGAAAACAATCGAATCTTTAAAAAATTAATACAACGCGAACGAGTAGGATGGAGTATAAGTTTTGACAACATTGGCGATAGATTTGAATATGTCAGATACGGAGCCGCCTGGGCACTACAACAACACAACCTTGATCTAGTACAAGACTTGATGCGTAACAATGGACATTGGGGTGGTATACATGCAGTGTACAATTTATACAATGCCACTAGGTTGGTCGAGTTCAAACAGTTTGCTACAGCACGTGGGCTGTCAATCAAATGGCAAGCGCTTGGTGGACCACGCCCATTGGATCCACATGTGTATGGTCAAGAAATTGCTGTTCTAGCAGCCGCAGAAATTCAACGAGTATTTGATACTTGCCAAGTCGATGCAGAAGAACAACTACTGTTTACCACAGCACTTGAGCACTACCAATCACGTACACAAGATAATCCTAATATGTTAAAGGAACTGAAAAAGTTTGTTGAAGGAATTGAACAGTATCATCCTGATCAGCAAGGAAGATTTACAGAGTTATGGCCAGAAATAAGTAAAGCATTATGATCATCAAAGACGAATCAAACTTAGTTAAAACACCGTATAGGAAAACATCCTTTACCAATGAACAATTGGCTGAATTTGTAGCCTGTGCCGATCCCGTAACAGGTCCACAGTATTTTATGGACCACTTCTTTCATATACAACATCCTGTCAAGGGCAAAATGTTGTACCATCCGTTTGATTATCAAAAACGCCTGATAGACACCTACCATAACTATCGTTTCAGTATCAGCATGATGCCTCGACAAACAGGTAAGAGTACCAGTGCCGCTGGATACTTGCTATGGATGGCCATGTTTCGACCTGATTCAACAATTCTTATTGCCGCCCACAAGTACACTGGCTCGCAGGAGATCATGCAACGTATTCGCTATGCGTATGAACTGTGCCCAGATCATATTCGAGCAGGCGTAACAAGTTACAACAAAGGCAACTTGGATTTTGAAAATGGTAGTCGCATAGTTTCAACAACCACAACAGAAAATACCGGTCGTGGTATGAGTATAACATTACTCTACGCAGACGAGTTTGCATTTGTACGTCCTGGCATTGCCAAAGAGTTTTGGACTAGTATCAGTCCTACCTTGGCCACAGGTGGTAAGGCAATTATTACCAGTACTCCAAACAGTGACGAAGACCAGTTTGCCCTGTTATGGAAAGGCGCCAACAAGTGCGAAGATGAATTTGGTAATCCTACAGACTTGGGTATGAATGGCTTCAAAGCATATCGCAGCTACTGGAACGAACATCCAGACCGTGATGAAAAATGGGCCTCGGAGCAACGGGCACAGCTAGGTGATGATCGTTTCCGTCGTGAAATGGGTTGTG
>Ga0209500_10001260_pt1 | contig 19287 bp, 28 predicted proteins | sample S_140212_EF_Meta_FD_187323 | JGI IMG/M metagenome (GOLD analysis project Ga0209500, IMG submission 187323) | Freshwater microbial communities from Lake Simoncouche, Canada to study carbon cycling - S_140212_EF_MetaG (SPAdes) (version 2) | ecosystem: Environmental > Aquatic > Freshwater > Lake ... | reverse complement strand
GAAGTACCATTGTCCCTACTGTGACCAAGCAAAAGCATTGTTGGGTCAAAGAGAAATCCCGTTTGAAGAAAAGAAAATCGGAGACGGTTATACAAAAGAAGAACTATTAGAAGCAATCCCCACAGCACGAACAGTACCACAAATTATCATTGATGGTGAATTGATCGGTGGATTTAATGAACTTAAACAATTTTTAACAAAGGCAGCGTAATGCAAATTTCAATACATCCAAACACAGTATATACATTTAAACTTAACTCAGGAGAAGAACTTATTGCTAAAGTAATTCAAGCAGGTAGTGAGTTTATTCAGATTGAAGAACCAGTATCTATTGCCCCAAGTCAACAGGGTATGCAAATGATTCCAAGTATCTTTACCGCAGATCCGAAGGGTGAATTTAAGCTAAATACTACTAGTATTGCAATGTATGCAGAGACAGATGACAGTATCAAAGACAAGTACCTAGAAGCAACAACTGGCATTAAGGTACCTAGTAAAAAAATCGTATTGGGATAAAATGGCAAAGTTAAGTCGTGTGGGAGATGCAAATCAAGAGGGCGGTACCATAATTCGTGGTGCTGATACTGTGTTTGCTAATGGAATTAAAGTAGGATTACATGTTAGTCAGATTACCCCACATGCTCCTTGGGCTAAAAAACCTCATCCTCCACACAAAAATGCGTCAACTACTGAAGGTAGTCCTACTGTATTTTGTGAGGGGGTACCGGTACTTAGAGTAGGGTCAGGAAACAGTTGCGGTCATAGTATCGTGCAAGGTAGTCCTGATGTATTTGTTCCATGAGTGATACAGGAAAACAAAGCCCATTAGGTGTTAACACATTAAGTTCATTATTACAAAATATTGGATTTAATATTAACCCTATTATGATAGACTTTACTGGTTCTAGTACTAGTAATACATCTGCTACAGAATTAGGTAAGATTGTTAATGATACTTGTTTAAGATTACTTACATATGCTATCAATGATGCTTATGCTAGAGGAGCTCCTGGATGGGCTACTAATATTAATAGTACAACCTATAATAATTTAATATCTATAGGTTCTACAAGTATACCTGCATTAGGCAATAGTCCACCATCAACATTTAATTGGTCTGGTTATCCTAATTGGGCAAGTAACTATACGTACACAAATGAAGTGACACGTTGGGGTTACGTAAGATTGTTTGCGTTGCAAGGTTATAACGAATTTAATTACAATAGTGGATTATCAGCCGATAGCGGAGCATACAAAGACTTCTTATCAGGCTTTATGTCATCTTACAGTTTTATTGAATCTAGTAATGATGCTATATTAGCAATAAACAACTCACAAGAATTTTTAGATGGTACATATAGTAATATGGACGATTTAATAACAGGTGATATTGCCGGTGTTAGTATCGCAACTACAGTATTTGGTCAAGATTTACTTGCTAGTGGAAAAGCAATAAATTTACAAACTATTGCTACATTTGGATTACCTAGTAATTTATTATTTACATTACAAAAAAACAATGCTATTACTAAATCAGTAAGTCTTGCATTAATTGCTAGTGGAGTAACTGCAACAGAGTTAGAACAGATGTTGGGTAATATGTCAGCAGTAACTAAAGAACAAGAACGTAAGATATACGGAGCATTTGGTATTATATTAGGTCAAGATTTGAAAGATGTATTGGTGTCATTAAATTGTAAAACTGCTGGCTTAGAATCATTGGCTGACTTATTAAGCCCATTAAAATTATTCCCCAATAGCTATACAACATTAACAGTTCCTATATATAATACAGTTGGCGGCCCTGCTAATAGCAAAATATATTATCCCATCTATGTTAATGATGGGTTGAATAGTCAATTAAGATCACCTACCGTAATACAACAAAATGGAGTAGTAAACTAATGGCCGGCTCTTTTGAAAACCTCAGAGTAACATCGGAGCGTAATCCAATGGATGCCCCGGCTAGTAATGCATATGAAACTACTACTCCCAGTACAAATGTTCCCCAATCTAGTACAGAACAAATTACACCCGAGGGTACTCAATCTAATATATTAACAATACAAGCTATACCGCAAGGATTTGGTGCATACTTAGATGGTATATTACCACCGGATATTGCTAAAGCTGCCGGTTGCTTTAGTGTATCAATGCAACAGATTAAAAACATTTCTAGTGTCCCTATTGAAAAGTTTGCACAAGTAGTTAATAGTTTAGAAACAACTAAAAATTTGAATGTTAATGGAACTGGTGTTCCAACTGATACTACATTAGCAAGTCAAGGATTAGCATTAATTGCATTAGGTAATGGACCTTATGGTACATATACTATGAGCAATTTTTTAGGATGCATGAGTGGATTACCTTATCTTGGTATAGACATTGACGGATTAACAAAGAATTTACAAACCAGTATACTACTTAATATTTATAAGCAATTATATCTTGCAGTGACATGGGAACGTGCCACAGCAACAATTCAATACACATTTAATGGAATAAGCACCTATACTACGACCGGTGTAACAATTACTGATCCAGGTGGCGGCTACGGTCGTGAAGGTGCAGCTGCACCCGTAGTTACAGTTAATGGTGCTACTGTTACTGCTACTATAGGAACAGATGACACTGACATTACAAATTTTGGTAGGGTAACTGCATTAAATTTCACAGCAGGCACGTCATCATCCGTACCTACAATTTCAATTGCATACCCACCGGGTGGATCAACCTTTTCTAATATTATTGTGCAAGGTTATATTGACGCTGCCAATGCAGAGATACTATCAATTAAAAATAATAATCCAGCAACGGCACAGCAATTAATTACTAATTGGGAACTGACAGGCACATTACTGTCAACAGAACAACGTGCAATTTTTACAGGTATGTCAATTAGAGTACCCAATAGTTCTCCGGATAACTTAAGAGAACCAACAATAGCAACATTTCCTGCAACACAATATTCATTTGTAGATACTATTCCTCGTTATGCTACATTTACACAACCGCATATGTATTCACAGACATTAGAAGCTATTGCTGATTACAATACTGTTGGTGGAAGAAGTCTTGTGGGTATGTTGCGTGAATCTCGAAATCAAGCTAGATTGCAAGAAGCAGGTATTCCGGTAGATAACAACATAGATAATAAATTAACTAAACAGCAAGAATCAGAGTTAATTGCTAATGGAACATTGGATGGTAGTGTTCCGGCAACATTAGCAACGGAGGTTGGATCACCTATACCGGCTGGCTATTATAATCCAGTTGATGAACGTTATTATAGTGACGGTGTAGCGATAGATATTGGTGAAGCAGTTGAGCCGGGTAGTTTTGCTGGTTCAATATATAGCAATTTAATACCACCTCAATTATCGGTAATATATGCGTCTGACGTTTTATTACCTTCAACTTATTCTGTACAAGAAGCAATAGACGAAGTAATTCGTTGCAATTGTGACTGTTGGGATAACATTTAAATCTCCCATCGCTTAATAAGCGGAAAGGATAAATTATGAAGTTAACCCAACCTATTAAAATTTTAATAGCATTAGTATTTGTAACATTAGTTCTTACATTTGATCAAATAATAGATGTACCAGAAGTAGATAATAATATAAAAGAAACTAGAATTGCAAAAGTAGTAGATCCAAAGCAATTAACATGTATGGCTAAGAATATATTTTATGAAGCAGGGAATGAATCATTGAATGGGCAAGCGGCAGTAGCACGTGTAGTAATGAATAGAATAGCACATGGATTTGGCAAAGATCCCTGCGCTGTAATATATCAAGCATCGCATGTAGATAAACTTATAGACAATGAAATACAAAAGGTAAAACTATGTCAGTTTAGTTGGGTATGTGAGGGTAAAAATGATCCTAATAAAAACAGTATAAAATATAAACAAGCAGAACAAGTAGCATATAACGTATTAGCATACGATGAATACCAAAACGTAGTACCAAAAACAGCATTATTTTTTCATAATTTAAGTGTAGATCCATTGTGGCCTTATAAACAAGTAGCAAAAATTGGAAATCATATTTTTTATAGTAAGGCTAAAAAGACTACCCAAAAGACTACAACTACATCAGAAAATAATATATAATATCTAATGAGTGATAAACCAAATTCAGCTAATGGTGTCAGTAGTTATGATTCTACTAGTTCCGGTTCATTGATACATTTCTTTAATCGTAATGTTAGCCCATATGCTACAGAAAGTTCAGGACCCAAATTTGATTTAGTGCCAGTTGAAAAGCATAAAGATATTATGCTTAATGTTGCACGGTTACATGCCAAACAAGAATATGATAGAATTATGGAATTAGTAACTGTACTACAGAAACAAGCAGAACAGATTAAACATAGATTAGATTTGACTGATATGGTTCATGCCGCTAAATATGATTTTCAATTGTCAAACGGTAATATATATTGGTTATTGTTTGATACACGTAAACAGTACACTAGGTTAAGTATTCATGGGCCCAATGATTGGTCAACTAGTAAGCCGATTGATTACGAATATATATGTAAAGTTAAATGGTTAGGTGATCATACTTGGATAGAGGTTGAAGATGATAAGTAAAAGTCCAAATCGTGGCACATTTCAAATTAAAAGACTAGTTGAACAAGTTGAGCTAGGTACTGCAAAGGCAGAAGATGTAGAAGGAACAATTCAAGTATATAAGTCATGGCAACAACAACGACTTGACCTTGAAGAAACTGCCGAGTGGAAAAAAGATAATATGGAGTATGACCTACGTTCTACTCAATGGATTATAGATAAAACTAAAGCTGATGATGTTTATGCACAACATCTTTATGCCTCTATGTGTAACAATGATTTTACTAAAAATGATGTATGGCCTATATTAACTGAGAAAAAATGGAGCTGTAGTTGGAGACATGCCGGCGGCATTATTGCTGATATGCAAGAGAAGGGTGATTACATTGATTGGTATTGTAGTGGTATTAAAGATAGTAAGATACTAGATGATGATGAATATTATGCCCTTACTAAGGAACAACAAGAATCGTACATTCAAGGTAAAAAGTTTGTTCCAGAAAGTTGTGTAACTGATGAGATACGAGAAGATTTGTTAAAATTAGGCTGGATTGTAATTGATGATAAAGAAGAATACTAAATACAATACATACAAGGAGTATATATCATGTTAGAAACATTATTTTGGTTAGCACTAGGTGCTTTTATTGGTTGGAATTTCCCTCAACCTCAGTTTGCAAAGAACATTCAAACAAAGATTTTGACTATGTTCAAAAAGGATTAATATATGGCTTATAGCGCACAAGTAATTGACCACTATGAAAACCCACGAAATGTAGGGAGTTTTGGTAAAGATGAAGATGATATAGGTACAGGAATGGTAGGAGCCCCGGCATGCGGGGATGTAATGAAATTACAAATTAAAGTAAATAAAGAAACAGGAATAATAACAGATGCCAAATTTAAAACATATGGGTGTGGGTCGGCAATTGCTTCTTCAAGTCTTGTCACAGACTGGGTCAAGGGTAAAACATTGGATGAAGCAACATCCATTAAAAACTCCCATATTGCCGACGAACTCAGCCTCCCCCCAGTTAAAATCCACTGCAGTATCCTCGCCGAAGACGCCATCAAAGCCGCAGTAGAAGATTATAGAAAGAGATATAATGGCCAATGAATTAGCAAAATTTTTAAACTCGCAACGCCGTCATCGGGACGAACTAGCAGTTAAGAAACAAGTTAAGATAGCAAAAGTACACGGGTTAACTACTAAAGATAAAGCAATTAAAGAACCACACAGACTAGCAAAACATCATGTTATGGATTGTGGTAATAAAGAATGCTATATATGCGGTAATCCACGTAAGACACATAAAGATAAACTAACCGCACAAGAGAAACGGTTGTTTCAAGATGTTGAAAAAACAACAGATAAACACAGTAATGGTTTAAAACCAACAGAAGATTAATTTACACACAAAGGAGAAACTATGTCAGAAACTATAACTAGCCTACAAGGGGCACTAGCTGGTGAAAGCCAAGCACATATCAAATATCGTTATTTTGCAAAGATTGCACGTGCTGAAGGGCATGAAGATATTGCAAAACATTTTGAGCATACAGCAGACCAAGAACTACATCATGCATGGGGTCATTTAGAATTGCTTATTAAAAAACCGGATACTAAACAATGTTTAGAGATGGCAATTGAAGGCGAGACTTATGAGTTTCAAGTTATGTATCCTGAGTTCCGTGAGATTGCAGAGTTTGAAGGTAATTTACCGGCTGCACAAGAAGCACAACATCAGATTGAAGAATCACAGCGTCATGCTAGTGAATTCAAAGAGATACTAAAAAAAGCAGAAAAGCGTTTTGCAGCCTTAGCTAAAGTAGAGAAGCGGCATGCAGAAGCATATCAAGCTAAATTAGATGAACTAACAAAAGGAGCAGAATGATGGATCATGTATGTGTAATTTGTGGGCATGTTCACGATGAAGAAGTAGAAGGTAAATGGGAAGAGTTACCGGCAGAGTTTCTATGTCCAGAATGTGGATGTGGGAAAGATGAATACGAAACATTATAAATAATATTTTTATGCAACTGCATGAAATACAAAATTCCTCTAATGAGTTTGTAATGAACCTCTTAGAGGAATCCCTTTCAAAAATAACAGATATTAATATTATAAAAAATTATCATCCTAATTACAAGAATGAGCCATCCAATATTTTTTATATATTGAATGATGTTAACGGTAGATATAACCGAGGATGCTATTATGTATTAGAAGATAATGGCAAGTATGTATGCAGTGCTGGATACAATGAGTATGACCTAGATCAAACAATAGCACTTGCGTTGACTAGAGCCTATATTGATCCCAAATATCGAGCTAAATATTATATGGGAGAACATATTCTTCCAAAAATTATTGAAAATACGTTACAGTATAAACATTTATATATTACAGCAGATTCACATAACAGTGCAATATATCAATGGTTTGTCAGAGCAAATGAAGGAAAAAGGCCAGCAATGTTTCAGCAATGGCCTGACATCTATAGAAAATTTAAACCAATTGGTAAAAAAACACTATACTACACAGAACAATTTGTAGTGGAATATCAACAATAAATATTAAAATGAATATATACGATGATGAAGTTAGAGAAATAAAAGAAGCATGGGATCCTGAGTTTTTTGTATTATGGAATTTAGGAAATCAATGTACTTATAAATGTAGCTATTGCCCTGATAGGTTTCATTCAGGTTCCATCCCATTTCAATCAACTGAGAATATACAGAATTTTTTAAAAAAGTTACCAAAATCACATGTTATGTTTACTGGGGGTGAGGCAACCTTTCACTATGATTTTGAAAAAATTGTGTTAGAAAAGCCAAATCATTTACAAATAAGTGTAATAAGTAATGCATCTAGGCCTATTGAATTTTGGAAAAGAATTAGTCCTAACCTTAAATCAGTCATACTCACATATCATACTGAATTTGCACAATTCAACAGATTTTTGGCAACAGCAGACTTAATTTTTAACACATGTAAAAAGAGTGGTACAATTAATTTAACAATGATTCCCGAGAAATGGGAACAATGTATTAAAGTTTATGAAAACCTTTTGAAAGCTAATTTGCGGGTGACCCCTAAACCATTACTAGAAGATTTTGGAATAAAGGCAAATAAAGTATTAACTGCTTACACACCTAAACAGCTTGAGTGGATTAGTTTAAAAAATCAAGTCGATGGATTTAAAAGTATGAAGGTGCTTGATAAAAATGGCAACTTACTATACAACACCAACCAATCTGAGTTGTTAAGTTCACATCAAACTAACTTTAATGATTGGCTTTGCTACACAAATACACAAAGAATGTATATTGAAATGGACGGCAGTATTCATATGGCTACATGTGGTCAGCGAATAAAAATAGGCACAATATATGATGACATACATAATATACCCACAGACCCTTTTATCTGTAAACAAAATTTTTGTTGGTGTCATTCTGACATTCTTCCACGAAAGGTTAAGTTGTGATTACTTCAATATTATTACCTGATAGTGACATATTGCTAGCCGAACTATTGAAACTTGATACAGAGTTAAAATCTCACTACCCAAACGGTAAATTGCGTGACACAGCCGCATTACGTGATATTAGTACTGTATTCTTGGCAACTAATTTATTTCCATTCGAATGGCCGAAAACTATACCAAACCCTATTAGACATTCATCAATAAATCTATTAGAGTTAGCGGCAAAGTCTTTAGGAAAAACTGTAGATGATATTCACTATGCATATTATGCCGCTATTCCCCCATTAAAACAAATATACCCACATGTAGATATTACACCTTATTATAATAAAGTAAATAGATATCAGATATTTTTTGAGTTAACAAAGGATCAAATAGTTATTCAGCACGGTGGAAGTGCAACTAGTAACTCTATAGTGTGGTTTGACCCTTCAATTACTCATGCATTTGTAAATAAATCTACCACTGACACTTGGCGTTTTGTTGTTTTTGATATATACAAATGAATTATAATTTTCATCTTAAAAAAATAGGTCAACTTAAAGATATAATCTTACAAAGATTTGTAGATGATATTCCTAAGTTTACATTTAAAGATGAAACTTCTTTTTTGGCACCAAAGCATATACTAATATATGATTACCAAACAAAAGACGTAAATATTCAACTGTTGATAAATGAGTTGTCAACTATTTTAAATCCCGATGATTTTTACTCAGCTTCAATCGATTGCATGCCTCCAAATTCTTTTATTAAAGAACACGTGGATCAAAATGCAAAAAAAGGAATAAATCTACCATTAATTTTTGAGCTACATAAAATTCATATTCCGTTAGTTACTAATAGTTATTCAAAACAAATTTGGATTAGATATTCAAATGAATTTATAAATCCATTGATAGAACAATTAGAATTGGGTGGGGTATATGCATATGATAATACTATTCCGCATTGTGCTATAAATCTAGGTGATACTTCCAGATACCATTTAGTATTACGATATAAAAATTTACAAAAGTATGATTGGATGAAAAATGGCTGATGTAGTAATTTTTTGCGGTTATCAACCTAAAATTAAAACTAAACCCGCCGGAGCATACATAACTGCAAATGTGTTTAGAGAGTGTGGATATAGTACTATAGTAATAGACCACACAAATACCTTATCGATAACTCAGCTAATAACTTTAATAGAAAAATTTGTCACTACTAACACACGGTACATAGGTTTTTCTACCACACTGTTTAATGATTTTGGTGATCTAGATGGGTCGTTCAAGTGGGTATTTAACAAGTGTAAACAATTAAATCCAGCACTAACTTTTTTTATAGGAGGTTCACGTGTAATAAATGGTTTTAAAACTAACTTGCCATTTGATTATGGCATAATAGGGCAATCAGAATCTACATTACTTGCATTGCTTAGGCATCTAGAATACGGTGACTATCTTTATATAACTGAAGAAGTGAACGGTGTTAAGTATATTAGTGATACTGTTTATGGTTATAAAACCTATAATAGCAGTATGCATAGTAAATTTACAGAGTATGATGCAGTTAGAAAAAACGAAACATTACCGTTAGAGTTTGGAAGGGGATGCGTATTCAAATGTAGTTATTGTACCTATGATTTGATTGGCAAGAGCTTTGGGGACTATACAAAAACAGAAGAAGCGTTGTACTCAGTATTGATGCATAACTATGAAAAATTTGGCACTACTCGGTACATGTTAACAGATGATACTATCAACGATAGTCTTGAAAAAGCATTAATGTTTGAAAAAATAGTAAACCGTTTGCCATTCAAGTTTGAATTTGGTGGTTACATGCGGTTAGAGTTATTTTATAAGCATCCCGAAATGATAGAAATATATAAAAATTGCGGAATTAGGGGTGCTAAATTTGGGGTTGAAACTTTTAATAAAAGAGCTGGTCAAACTGTAGGGAAAGGATTTGGGGAAAAAGCCAAAGATGTGCTAGAAGATTTGTATAAAGGTTGGGGAGATAGCGTGTCGATTAGTTTGAATTTTTTGATAGGATTACCATATGACACCCTTGAAGATTTAGAAAATCAAACTCAATGGTTAGAGAATACAAATATAGTAGGTAACTGTGGATTCAACTATTTACGAATTTGGAAGAATGATAAAAACGGATTTAATTTTAAACCTGAACTTATGAATTACTATACTGACACGTCACCCGATGATGGTTCCGAATTACTTAATTGGGCTAGCCCAATTATGACATTCTTAGAATGTAAAGCTATAAGTGATAAAATTTTTGAAAGAGTAATAAGTAAACGAAAAACATATATTTCTAAATTCGATGCCTTCAGCATACCCATACTAATGGAAAAAATGCCAGAACAATTACTTAATATGCCTATTAGTTCGGACATAGACAAACTTATATTCAATGATTATTTTGATAAAATAAACGATTTATATTATAATGATTTGATAAAAATCAACAATCCAGTGGAAAACAATAATACCTTAAATATCCCAATTATTGACGCACACAGTAATGTCTTCCAAAGCAAGTTAATTTATAAAAAGTTATAAATTGTATAAAACAACGATATATACATACTATACGGAGATATTAATGACAGACGCTGAAAAAATTAAATTCATTGAAGATGCAGTTTTAAAACTTTTTAAAAAAACAATTAAATTGACTCCGCAAGACAATCTTTTAGATATGGGTTTAGACTCACTTGATGCGGTAGAATTACAAGTTTATTATGAAGAAGTTACCTTAATAGAAGTAAACAATGACGCAAAGGTTATCACGGTTGCCGATTTAATGGCTTTTATGAAATGAACTTTACAATTGATAATCATTTAACATATACTATTGGTGATCGATTATTTGGTAATCGTGAGTCACCCTACGAAAAATTTAAAGTAAATGTAGGAAAAATAGATTTAGATTACTATAGATCAAGCAATTGGTTAGAAGAACAATACCGCACTGCGGATCTAATAAGTAAAGAATATGGTAACGATTTTGTAGTAATGTTTAGTGGAGGAACGGATAGCGAAATAGTATTACGTGCCTTTAAACATATTGGTATAAAACCTAGAGTTGTTTTTATTAAATTTAAAAATGATTATAATATATCTGATTATCAAATAGCAAAACAGATTGCAGATGATGTTGATATGAAACTAGAAGCAATTGAGTTTGATGTAAAAGATTTTTACCACAGTGGCCAAGCATATGAATTTGCCGCAGATATACAATGTAGACAAATGGCATATTTAACAGTTTATCATCATATTCGTCAAATGAAATTACCGGCAATTATGGGAGGAGAAATGATGTTACGTAGACATACTTTCCCTGCAGGTAGCAAGTGGTATTACTGTTTTAGAGAAAATGAAGATGCTAGTGCAATGCGATTTAGTTTAAAATATAAAATTCCATTAGTTAATGAATGGTTTAGTTATACACCGGAGATGATGGGTTATTATTTAGAGCATCCTAAAATACAATGGCTTATTACAGAAAGATATAATTATAAAACATCTAGTGTAAGTTCCAAGAATGACATTCTTAAAGAATTAATGCCTGATATATTAGATAAAGTTAAAACACACGGGTATGAAAAATTAATGGGCTTCAATGGTGAAACATACAATGCATTACATTTAAGTCATACAAGAAGATTAGAATCAAGTTTGGATGGTATCTTTATAGATAACCTCATGACACAATTATTTGGAACAGATTATGACAGTAATAAAATTAACCAGTGAACACCTTGAACAAGTAAAACCTATATTTGAGCATGACAAATACATGGGCGTTTCAATTAACGATAGTGCATTTGAAGTGAAAGAAACTAAATTCAACACTCTTACATATGATATTTTTTGTGCTAACTACTTGTCAGATTTGAATAATTTTCATGCATATGGTTACTTAGAAGATGGTATAGTTAAAGCAATTATATCCTTTTATGAAAGTGTTGATGAGCCATCTTGGTACTATACTCTATATAGGAGTATGGGAAATAATAATCTCTTAAGAGATGTATTAGATGCAGTTATTAAATACAATGAAAGTAATGGCCGATTAAAGTTTTACACATTGACTCATAGCAGGCATACTAAACTATTAAGACGATTTCATTGGAGTAAATATAATGATGAACGATATGGATACTTTGATGAATTTATGGTACCAACAAAAAATAAATGTTTTTACGTAAACGCATGGGAATTACTATACAAGAGGTTATTATTGCCTGAGGATTCTATAGTACGTTGTAATTATTTAAAACAAGAATATAGAACCACATTGCCAATTGGGGGAAATTTATGAACTATTTACAAACAATATCCAAATCATTTTGGTTTCAATTTGTTCCTGCATGGATATTTGGGTTACTGACAGTTGGACTACTTGTAACTGGTGTTATACCTGCATACTATCTTATTGCAACATTTATTATGTGGGTTTTAGTTTGTGGTTTAGGCGTAGCTGTTGGATATCATAGAGTATTCAGTCATAGAACGCACCAGTTGCCTAGGTGGAAAGAAAATATTATTTTATTCTTTGCCACGTTTGCTGGACAAGGTGGTAGTATATTTTGGGTGGCAATGCATAGAGGTTATCATCATCCGCATAGTGATACATTAAAAGATATACATAGTCCGATTGCATACGATAAAAAAACTGCATTTGTGGGGTGGTACTTTAAAGTAACAGAGAAAGATAGTCCTATTAGTTTAAAATATGCAGTTGACTTATTAAGAAAACCAAATCATGTGTTCTTTCACAAACATAGTATTAAAATACTATGGACAGTTCCTGCACTAGTGGCAATATTTGATTGGAAATTAGCACTTACTACTTTTTGGTTAGTAACATTGATTGGCTCTACGCAAGACAATTTAGTTAATGTGTTTGGTCATATCAAAGGATGGTTTAGTTATAGAAATTTTGAGACTAGAGACCAATCACAAAATAATCCATTCTTGGGATACCTTGCTTGGGGTCAAGGATGGCATAATAATCACCATCAGGCACCGGCATCATTTGATTTCGGCAACGGAGTCAGCGGGAAGTGGTGGGAATATGATCCTTGTAGAATTTTCACACCGTTTTTAAAATGACGACCTATTATAAAAAACTTAATTTAAATATAAATCATCTGCCAATAGACATTAAAAAACTCAAAGGGGAGTTCACATTTGGATACGGAGACACTCTTTCATATTACCATATATTAGATAAAGAGTATTTAAACAGTATTTTTAAAAATGTTTTTATTACACCTCCTATGACGATTTTTTTTGTAGAATCAATAATTGGAGTCGGCCCCCATCAAGATGCTGGAATATTTGGTTGTTTAAATTACTACATCACCCCTAATAATTTTACTACTAAATTTTGGTTACCCAAAGAAAATGCTAGACGGAGAAAGGGTTTAAGATTCAATCCAATAACCAATAAACAGGAAGAAGTATTGTTAGGTTATGTAAAAGATGATTTAATTTTAGTGGATAGCTTTTTAGCAAAAGATAACGAGGCATATGTATTCAATAATGGAGAAATTCATTCAGTGGAAGCGGCAAACCACATAGAAAGAACTTCCAGTAGGACAATGGTACAGTTTCAATGGGGTAACAATGTATCGGTAGATAAAATTATGGAAACAGTACGTTATACCCTTTAATTAATGGGCATTAGCTGGTAATAGATATAAATACAAAAAAGGATAAAAATGTTTTGTAAAACTGTTTGGAGTGGATTACATATTTTGCCTGATGGCTATATCAGACTGTGTTCTATAGGGCAAAACACCAACAAGAGTTTAGACCTACAACGTGCTAGAGATAAAGATGGCAATGTAATGCACATCCTTACACATAGTATTCAAGAAATAATGAATAGTGACAAGCACAAAGAAGTTAGATTATTTAATGTGACTAATCCTGATAAATGGAGCCCGCATTGTGATTGTTGTGAAAACAGAGAAGTAATTACCAAATATAATAGAAACCATAAAAATAAAAGTCGTAGAGTTTATTTGTTAGATATTGCAGATGACAATATAGTTTCTGAATTTGATTATAATAGTAAAATAGATGAACAAGGAAATATTAATTGGATGCCTAGTTCATTAGATATACGCTTTGGCAACTTATGTAATCAAAAATGTGTTATGTGTAGCCCGACATACAGTAACTTGTGGTATGAAGAACATTTTGATTATTTTAAAACTAATAGTTTTGGTTCTGGTACAAAGATTACAGTTAGTAAAGACATTACTTCCGGCAAATGGATAGAACCTCCCGAGCTATCATGGTTTGAAGATCCAAGATGGTGGCCTAAATTTGAAGAAATTATGCCACACTTAAAACACATCTACATTACTGGGGGTGAGCCAATGGTTACACCGGCACATGATATTATGCTTGATAAATTAATTGAGTCCGGTTATTCTAAAAATATATGGTTAGAATACGATACTAACGCAAGTGCCATTAATGATAAAATAGCAAAACGATGGAGTCATTTTCAGAAAGTACATATTCGTGCTAGTATGGATGCAATTGGTAATCAGTATGAATTGATACGTTTTGGTGGAAAGTGGGAAAAGTTTCAAACTAATATTAAAAAATTAAAACAATATCAAATTGAATCTAATAACCAAATAAGGTTATTATCAGTTAGTACTTGTTTTCAAATCCCTACAGTTTATAGCATAGTTGAAAGTGAAGAATGGTGTAAATCAATTGGAGTAGATTTTCATTTGAGATTTTTAGAAGGTCCTGAAAGATTATCTGCATCATCATTGTCAGATCAATCAAAATTAGATTTAATAGAATACTATACTTTAAATAAAGATAAGTCAGAAAAAGCAGATATAATTATGATATACTTAAAAAATCATATGGGTTCAAAATTTCATAAACCAAATAGCGTTAAAGAATTTTTAAAATTTATGGATTATCTTGATAGTACTAGAAATACTGACTGGAAGTTAGTATTTCCTAAAATAGCAGAAATGATAGAAAAAAATGAAGTATCAACTATTGGGTAAACTACCAAAAGAAACAATTGATTTCTTTTTAACTGAAATTATAAAAAGAAAAAAACCTAACATTCCGTATCAGTGGATTCAGTTTGACGATTATCTTCATAATGAATTTTTAAAAATATTTACAAACACTGAATTAACAATTCAACAATCAGTTGACAAATTAAGACCCATACAAAAGGCATTTTATTCTGAACCCGGCTATGGCTTCAGAATACATAAAGATGGTGTAAAATGTCAGAGTGCATTGAACATTGCTATTTCGTGTAATTTTGATGATTGGGTTAGGTGGTATGATGAAGAATATATTAACAGCATCACTTCAATGTCATCTAAAACTTATTTACTAAACAAAGCATATGTGGCTAGCAGGGATACTAACATAAAAGACTATGAAAACATACCTTTTGTAGAAGAAGTACGAAATGAAATAGGAGATGTATACGTTTTGGATGTAGACACATATCATAGTTTTAAGTGTATTGGTGAGCATCCAAGGATAATTATTCAAACTAAATTTGAAAATTATCCAAATTTATCTACGATTTATGAATCATTAAAAAATAATAGTTTTAACAATTTAATATCACATGACAAATGAATATCAAAAAATAAAAGAAAACAAGTATGGATGTTGGTTTTATAATGGTGTTTTTTATAAAGATAAAATTGACGCACTAAAAAAAACAACAAACAATTACCCCCCTACACAAACCTTCTTTTATTACCATGATCCATTATGGTTGAATTATAATTTAAATACTTTAGGAAAACGTCCGTTGCCTTTATTGTACAAAGAACGGGCATTGCAATTGCGAGACAGGTATGACCATTTGGTACTACATTATTCAGGTGGTTCAGACAGTCATAACATTTTACGAACCTTTATTGATAACAATATTAAGTTAGATGAGATAACTGTGCGTTGGCCAAAAGCACTGACCGATGGTAAATTGTATACTCCCAATAAATCTGACACATCTGCCGCAAATACTGCCAGTGAATGGGATTATGTAATCAAACCAGAACTACAAAAATTACAGCGGACACACCCGAAAATAAAAATAAACATCTATGACTATACAGAGAAAATAACAACGTCAAGTCATAATGTTGATATTTTGGAAAACAAATTATTAAGTTTAAATTCTTGTCGAGGGGCATTGATAAGCCTAGCAATGAGAATGGATAATGAATATGACCGTAAACTTACGACCTCAAGTAGTGAAAATGTAGGACACATTTTTGGAGTAGAGAAGCCGACTTTATTTTGCCGTGATAATAAGTTATATTTTTATTTTACGGATGCACCTTTTGAAATCATGTTGATGAATGATGCACTCAGAGAAAATAGAGTAGAGTCGTTTTATTGGGCTCCTGATTATCCGGAATTGACTATGGAACAGGTGTATCAAGTGGGTTTGTATTTTAAAAACAACCCAGATAAGTTATATCTACTAAACAACGATACCAAAACGATATCAGATATAAATACACACTACACACTTCAACAAGCTGTGATAAAACAAATTATATACGATACATGGGACTATACTAAGTTTCAAGCAGATAAACCAAACATAGATAGAAGTGATACGTATTTTTGGTTACACTATTCATCAGAGTTGAATAGTCTACAGCAATCACACCATCAACTAATGCATAACATAACATCATCATTAAGAGAAGATTCCTTAATAAACACTAACAAAACTCCATTGTTTAAACCATATCGTTCTAGATTATTTTATTTGATGGATTTGTAAAACTAAATATCAAATGAAAAAAATATTTTTATTAATAACACTACTTTTAAATTTATCAATATCATTGGCAACTACACTACCAAAAAATGTTCAAGTGATTCTGCCATATGGTGCAGGTTCTCCGGGTGATTTGCAATTTCGTCATTTACAACAATACCTAATTAAAAAAGGTATAACATTACATCCGTTGTATCGACCAGGGGCAAATGGCATTATTGGAATGCAAGAGTTGGTTAAGGCTCAAAAAGACGGATCCGTTATAACTATAACGTCAGCAGGAATTATTGCTAATGCAGAAATACAACTTAAAAGCAAAATAGTTGACCCGCTTACTGTGTCCGGTATTACATTATCTGTGTTGGTTACCAATCCCAATGGTAAATACAGAACCCTAAATGATGTAGAGACAGCATTAAAAACAGGAGATACTAATTTTAATATTGCTTATCAATCAATTGGCAATTTATTAATAATGGATAAATATTTTTCTAAATTAGGAGTAACTACTGATGTTCTGCGTATCCCCTACAAAACGTCAGGTGAATCTGTTAATGCAGTTATGAGTGGTAATGTACAATCTACTATGGTTCCAATGTCTACCGCAGGCCCGCAAATCAATGATGGAAAATTGTTATTATTGGCAACTATTGGACCAAAGTCTTTTAAGAGTATACCAGGGGTCGTTAATTTTTCTACAAGATGGTCAGATTGGAAACCGGTCGACGCATTTGTATTTGGTGCTCCTGCTGGTTTATCACCTGAGATTACCCAACAATGGTTGAGTATATTAGAAGAATACTTCAAAGATAGTAATACTATTGAGTTCTATCAAAAATCTTACTTAGTTATGGAAGAGTTTGGTCCTGACTTCGCTAACGATACAATAAAACACGTAGCAAAGACTGTTACGCATATTAAACAATAGTAACAGGTTTGTCTACAATTGTTCCATTTATTTGTTCAAAATATGTTTTGACACCGGCTAAGTATGCAATGACAGCTTCACTGTTAACCCAAGCTTGATGATCCTCGTCATTGAACCAAATTACTTCTATTACTAGAGTAAGCTCATCCACTAAAGTTCTAGTACGAACTTTTTTACTATCAGCAATTGTTGCCGCATCTAGTCTATTAAACGCATGAGTGATATCAAGTGATGAGTTTATTTCTAAATCAGAATCAGTATGCCACGGACAATCGAGTTTGGGTCTTGTGTAAGTTCTGTGAGTAATAACCATGTAATATTCCTTAGTAACTGTATATTTATCTATTGTATTTACTATTTTTGGATAAGCCGATAAAAAAGTTTTGATCAATCATTTATTACCGCATAGAAATTACGATAAATATATCATAAAGGAGATATTGAATGGATTTAGATAATTTACCAGTCACAAAAAATGGAATTCCATGGACAGGTCTATATAAGTTTAATCAACCGGTTAAAGCTCTTTATATTGAAGCATTAAAAACTATTTGGAATACGGTAGACTGGGGGGATGCCTATGAAAATTATCGTCGGCCCTCTCATCAAAAAGCAATTTATCCTAATACTAGATTTATTTCAACTGGACCTTTTAATGTAAATTCACAAAATAAAAAATTTCATAATATTGCTACTATAGTGGCAAATGATCTGTTACAATTATTCCCCCAGCCCATGTGTTTTCTGTATGCAGAAATGACATTGTTAACTCCCAACGGGGGCGTTCCATGGCATCACGATAGAATGTCACTACATTCACTAACATCTAGAGTACTTATTCCCTTTACCTATCACGGTGATGACATAAAATACCAATTTTGTAGTTGGAATAAAGATACCCCGTTAAATGAAGTAAGATTTGAAGCCGGTAAATATCTAAGTAATGATATAACTGAGTACACACTAGATTTTGGTTACTATCATGTATTTAACAATCGTGTCCCGCACACAACACTAAATTCATCATCAAAACCTCGAGGAATTCTAATGGTAGATGTAATACCTACCGACGTATTTCATACTTGTAAATTAGATGGTAAATCACTAATGGAACGCCCCTTCTCAGAGTGGAGTAATATTTTTGGAACAATAAGTGAGTTTGAAAGGCAACGATTGGGTCCTGGTAACGTGTAAGAACAACTATTGGGTAAACAATCTAACCAAAAATTTGACATTAATTCCTATATATGCTATACTTCAGCATGAATTGAGAAAAGGTGTAAATTTTACACCCAGGACTAAATAAAAGACTATGATGAATAAAACTTGTAATATGCTAAAACACACCGGACAGTGGCTGTCATTAGCCAGTGTATCCTTTGTACCAGCATATCCAACAAGTATTCGCGGTTCAAATGATAACCAAGAGAGAACCCCGGGGACTAGGTAACAAGTTAACATCA
>Ga0209500_10001258_pt1 | contig 19297 bp, 24 predicted proteins | sample S_140212_EF_Meta_FD_187323 | JGI IMG/M metagenome (GOLD analysis project Ga0209500, IMG submission 187323) | Freshwater microbial communities from Lake Simoncouche, Canada to study carbon cycling - S_140212_EF_MetaG (SPAdes) (version 2) | ecosystem: Environmental > Aquatic > Freshwater > Lake ... | reverse complement strand
AAAATAAAGATGTTCCATATTCCGAAGGTTGTGGCGGTTTGATGTGGGATGCTTGGGGTGGTACTTCTGGCATTGAATGGGCAATTAATAAACTTAAAGAAATAGATAATAAAAAATCACACTAAAGTATATTGTTCCCATTTTGGTTACATACTAGATGAGTTTATACCTTGCGAAGTATGTGGTGCAAGAGCCGTTGATATTCATCATATAGAGGCTAGAGGGATGGGGGGAACTAAGATAGGTGATACGATAGAGAATCTTATGGCACTATGTAGATATTGCCACGTTGTAATGGGAGATACTAAAACACATATGGAATTTTTAAAAAAGAAACATAAAGATAAATTAGATGGCAAAAGGTAAAAGCGACTCAACCAAAGTTTCATTTGGTAAAAGAAAAAACGGAAGACCAAAGAAATCTTATAACAAACATTCCCCTAAACCAAAACCAAGTAGAGGACAAGGCAAATGATAATACTACCCGCACAAATAGAAGGACTAACATCTAGAAAGGATAAAACAATTAAGGTTACCTTTGGAACTCAAGAACTAGCACCTAATGACCTAGCACAAGTATTCCAACTTAACCAAAGGTTTTGTTACATAGCTATCAAAGAAGAATTATTTCAACAAGATGAACTTGACACACTAGATAATATTAAAACCGACCTTGAATCTAACAAAACCCCATCACAAAGATTAAGGGGTATTTTGTACATTAACTATCAACAAGATAATGAAGGATACAAGGATTTTATGACATATTATCTTGGTAAGATGGATAAACTTTGTGAACATTTTAAGTCTAAATTAGATAAATAAATAGCACAATAATAGCACAATGGCAGCACAAGATATAATACAACATCAATTTAAAAAAGGCGAAGTGGCTAACCCAAATGGTAGACCTAAAAAGTATGTTAGCTTACTTATAGAGCAAGGATATAAATTATCCGAAGTAAACGATACAATGCAAAATCTATTGGCAATGAACGAAGAACAATTAAAAACTATTGAAGATGATGCATTAGCTACCGCATTAGAAAGAACAATATGCAAGGCTATACTTAATTCAATGAGAAAAGGTAGCCTATATAATCTTGAGACTTTATTAACTAGAGTATATGGTAAGCCTAAAGAACAAATGGATATTAAATCGGATAATAAAATAGAGGTTATCTTTGTAGATGGTAAAACCATTTTATAATGCAAATATTCCTACCGAACCCGCACGAGAATCAACAAAGAATCCTAGAATGTGACAAACGTTTTAGGGTCGTGATGTGCGGTAGAAGGTTTGGCAAATCGGAGTTGTCTCAAATACTATCCGTTACATATGCCGTTAAAGGTTACTCCGTTGCTTATATAACCCCTACTTATGGATTGGCTAAGGTTTTCTTTAGTAAGCTAACCGAGTCCCTAGAAATGCCTAAGAATAAGTCCGACCTTAAAATAGATTTCCCCAATGGTGGGCAAGTAGAATTTTTCACGGGGGAACGTTTAGATAATCTTAGAGGTAGAAAGTTTCATCTAGTAATAATAGATGAGGCATCATATATCCCCGACCTTGAACAAGGATGGCAAAATAGTATAAGACCTACCCTTACCGATTACAAGGGCAAGGCAATCTTCCTATCAACTCCTAGAGGTAAGAACTACTTTTATAGTTTGTTTATGAAACAAGGTGAACCCGATTGGGCTTCCTTTAAATTCACTAGCTATGATAATCCATTTATTGACCCGCAAGAGATAGATGAGGCTAGGATGCAATTACCCGAAGTGGTATTTGAACAAGAGTATATGGCGAACCCTAGCGAGAATAGTGCTAACCCATTTGGTAACAAGTTCATTGAGAATTGCATTAAGCCAATTAGCAATCAACCAATAGTTGCATTTGGGATTGACCTTGCTAAGTCGGTTGACCACACTGTGATAATAGGTCTTGATAATAGCGGTAACGTGGCTTATTACGACCGCTTTCAAATGGATTGGCATAACACTAAGGAGAATATTAAAAGACTCCCTAGATGTCCTATATTGATAGATAGCACGGGAGTAGGTGACCCCATCACCGAAGATTTAAAAAGAGAGGGGATAATGGTAGAAGGGTTAAAGTTTACGAGTCAATCTAAACAACAACTAATGGAAGGTCTTGCGACCGCCATACAACAAGCGAGAATAGGATTCCCTAGCGGTGTTATAGTAAATGAGTTAGAAGTCTTTGAATATCAATTCACCGCTAATGGTGTAAGGTACTCCGCACCTAGCGGATTCCACGATGATTGCGTTATGGCATTGGCATTAGCTTGGTCTAACTTTAGTGTTAAGAGGGGTAATGGTAGGTACTCATTCGTATAACATAAGTCAAAAAGTCAAGTTATTGACTTACTTTGTTATAACATAAGTCAAGTTATAACATTACTTTGAGCCGTATATGATTCATAAACGACTCATCTTTGATTGATAAATGAGCCGATTACCGCTTATCCTTAAATATTGCCGTTTATCACAAAGTCTAAAAATAGTTGGGAAGATGTTTGGAAGATGTATATAAGATACCATATCTTCGCTATATCAAAAACAAACAAACTATGAACAATCAAATTTTACTTGCGGAAAACAAATTTAGAAAAAAATTAATTAGTTGTGAACAACTTTGCGAAGTATGTCAAAAGTTTACTTTAGAAGAAATGAATGAGGTTAGCACATTCTTGTATGCTGCTAAAGTAAGGTTAAACAAATATTTAACTTCTAGACCTAGAATTAAATATCCCGTTAAAAAGTACATTAGTTGGTTATTATATACTGACGTTGTTGCTTTTGAAGTTGTAAGACAAGTAAGTCAAAATGTAGTTGAAGTAAGAGGTTTAAAAACTAAACAAATAGTATTCCCACAAGAATTTTATCCAGGTGGTTTTGCAGGACACTTTGCAGATAATCATAATCAAAAGTATGAATACTTTAGTGATGAGAAAGCACCAATAAAAAGAATACATTTGTCAAGTAAAGGTTGGGGTAAAGGAAGATGGAGTATGACTGATAAACCTTATATGCATTATGATTATAATTTTTAAATAACTAACCCCCGAAGGTAGGGGTGCGACTACTCAACGCACAAATTTTAAAACCAAAAAATAAAACATATGAACTATTACGAAAAAGAATTAAACCAAATAGACCTTAAAAGTCTAAAAGATTTTCCGCCTACTATTAAAGTTTTTGCTATGAATGGACAAGATACAAAGCACATAAGCCTAAACGAAGAAAGTGCAAACGCCTTAATTGAATGGCTACAAAAAAACTATATTAACAAATCTTAAAAAACTAATATGAAACAAAGACAACACAACATAGAAGCAGTCATTATACTAGTTGTAGTATTTTTAATCACCGCATATCTAGAAAACATATGAAACCTTACGAACTAAAACAAGGCATCTTAGATAAGATGGAGAAAGAACTCCTAATAGAAAAGATAATGAAGCTAGAAAAAATAATAGGTGATTTAGAATCGGAAATAAGATACATAAAAGCTAAAAACAAAGACAATGAAAGAGACATTAGGAATGATTAAGTTCTTCTTTATTTCCGTACCTTTATTTTGTATAGTCTATTTAATTGTCTTATCTTTATGCAAAATCAAGGAACTATGTGGGAAAAAATAAACGTTTGGCAATACCAACAAATTTATAATGCTCTTAATTCAAAAGATAAAGATGCAACCGATTTAGACTTAAAGGTTAAGTTAGTAGCAATAGTCAACAATATGACCGAGATGCAAGTAGATAGCCTTCCTTTGGATGAATATAAAAAGTTGAGTAAAACCATTGAGTTCTTAAATGAACCCATTAAAGGGAAACCTGTCAAGTGGATACCCATCACCAAGAACAAAAGGTATAGGATTGTTTATGATGTAAGCAAGATGCCATTTGCAAGATACATTGAAAGCAAAGTATTTAGCGAGGATTTATATGGCAACCTACATAAACTTGCAGCGACAATGGTAGTACCCGAATATAAGAAGAGATTTCACATTTGGTATGACCAACCATACGATGCAAGTAAACATCAAGAGTATGCGGATGATATGCTTAATGCTAGGTTTATAGATGTATATAATTCGTTGGTTTTTTTTTATCAAGTATACAGAAATTGGATAGAAGTTTCGCAGGATTATTTGGCGAACAAGTTGAAAGAAACGGGGATGACAATGGACAAAGCGAACGAGGTGGTTCAAAGTTTATGCAATATTTTGGATGGCAATATAGCACCAAACTTATTGCCGACTACGAAAATTGCCGAGTTACGGAAGCATATGATATGAGTACAATAGAATGTTTAAATATATTATCATATCTAAAATCTAAAACGGATTTTGATAATGAGCAATTGAGAAAAGTAAGATAGATTTCATAGTTAGGTTTTGGTTTGACTACCCCTACTCTTAAAAAAGGTGGGGGTTAGTTATTTTTAGCCATTACCCTATTTATTGGTAATGAGCATAACTAAAGCACAAGCATCGGCATTAGCGGAAGGATTCCTTAATACACTAGGTGAGCAACCTATGAAGGAAGGCGAGTTCCCTATTATTGAAAAGCTATTGTTAGACTTTGGCGGTGACTTTATTAAAAATGCTCAAAAGAATCTAAATGCTAATAACTCAATAGCATCGGGAAAAATCAATGACATCCGTATGAACTTTACCAAATTTGGTACAAACTATACAATATCATTAGGTTACCCTAAAAGTGAACCCGCTTCAAAATATTGGGATTTTATAAACAAAGGAGTTAAGGGAACTAAGAATATAAAAGCGGATGCTAAAACTCCTTATAAATTTAACCCATCTAAAAAAAGTATTCCTATTTCCGTAGCACAAGGATGGTTAGGTTATAATAAATTAAAGGTAGTAGCCGTTAAACCATATAGGAAATTAGGAGTTGAAACAAAAGCTACGGATGAAAAAAAGTCTTTGGCTTATGTATTGGCTAGGTCTATACATAGAAAAGGTATTAGGTCAACCCATTACTTTGATGATGCACAAAAAGAAACATTCGGCAAAAACTTCTATGAGGTAATGGAAGTAGCTTTAGGAAAAGATATTCAAATTAAGATTAAACAAATAGGTAAAGAATTAAGCAATGGCAATAACAATACAAAGTAGTCCTGCTCCTTATAGTAGTATGCACGATGACTTATGGTTCGTTTCAAGTTCAAATAATACAACAAATCCAAATGCAACTGTATTCAAATTTGTTTATGATGTTTATGTCAATGGTTCACAAGTAAGTAGAACCAAAATATATCCATCACCAAGTGCGGAAGGAAGCTATGGTATATTTAATGCATCACCAATAGTAAGAGCATATGTAACAAACTATTTTGAACCTAGTGGTTCATCTATTTTAGTTGCATCTAATGATAAAATTAAAGTAGATTCTACAATTAATATAGGCGAAGAGTATGTAAGTGGTGGTAACTTAATAACTAACTTAAATTTAGTTAGTAGTGCATTAAGTTCTTATAACTATTATCCCCCATTATTTGCAGATATTTTATTTACAAATAATAATACTCCATTGGTTCTATCGGATTATTATGATAATTTACTAATAGAAAACTTTACGGATGATTGGATAACCGAACGAGATAATGACAATATTACAATTGAGTATGGTGATAATTTCTATGCTACATATTTTAAGATAACTAGTGGAACTTATTACGCTTGGATAGATGTAGTTAATGAAAGCGGTTCTATAATTGATACGGCTAGTGGTGGTATTACATTTAGTGGGGAAATGAATCTATTCAATTGTCAAGCTGGTCATATTAATACTTTTGCGGGTAGAACTTTAATAACGGATACTACTTATGGGTATAATGTCTATCTTAAAAGAGGGGTGGCTATATCTAGGAAGTTGCAATTTATTCAAAAATGCTATCCTAAATACAAGCAATACAATCTTCATTTCCTTAATCGTTTAGGCGGTTGGGATACAATGAAATTTGCTTTAGTTAATAAAAGGTCTACCGAATTACAAAGAGCATCATATAGAAGAAATGATTGGCAATTAAGCGGGAATACTATGACTAACATAGATTCTTACAATAAGTATAATGAAACTACTTTGAACTATGCCATTCAACATAAAGATAAATTCCATTTAATATCGGATTGGGTTAGTGAACAAGATTACGAATGGTTAGCACAATTATTCGCAAGTTCTATTACCTATATGGAAGTGCAAGGTGCTTATTTCCCAATAACAATTAGTAGTACCAATTACGAATATAAGTTAGAAACTAGTGATAAACTATTTAATTTTGAAATTGATATTGAAGTAGGTAAATATTTAACAAGCCAATTTAGATAATGATTAGTACGGAAATATATATAGAAGATTATAAACTTGATTTATTACAAGATATAAGTACGGAGTTTAATTATACCATTGATGATATAGTTGATTTCGGTTCTAAGAATACATCTTTCTCAAAGACTATTAATATCTCTGGAACCGCTATCAATAACAAGATATTTGGTTTTGTATTTGATTTAGGCAATGCCAACTTTACCGATGACACTTTGCCAAATGTTAATTATAATTTCAATGCAAGTAAATCCGCACAATGCCGAATCTTCATTGATAAAATACAAGTCTTTAAGGGTACATTAAGAATATTAGAGATAGTAATTGATGGTAAAACAATAGAGTATCAATGTAGTGTATTTGGTGAGTTAGGTGGGTTTATCTCATCACTAGGGAATAATAGGTTAGAAGATTTAGATTTTAGTGCTTATGACCATTCATATACATACACTAATATTACAAATAGTTGGGATGCTTCTAATGGTAGTGGATATTATTATCCATTGATTGATTATGGAAATGTAAGTACAAACAAGATTGACTATAATGTGATGACATTTAGACCCGCATTATATGTAAAACAATACCTAGAAAAAATATTTGCTAGTAGTGGTTATGATTATGATTTCCCATTATTAGATACTGATGCATTTAAAAGATTAATAATACCACATAATCAAAAGGTATTATCTACTATAAGTAATGTCCAATTAATAGCTACTCCCGTTGTTAAAACTTATACGGGGTCAAGTACAACTATACCTTTGCAATTTACTTCTAGTTCTTTAGGTAGCTTTACTTTAGTAAGTAGTGATACTACTTTTATTTATGGCGGTACAAGTAAAGTAATAAATATAGATTTTAAATTAGTTGGTCAATATATAAGCGGTGGGATAGCTACATTAAATGTAAAGAAAAGTGGTGTAACTATTGGTAGTTATTATATTGGTGCTCCATTTGTAGGGCATTACTTTACGGCTAATATTAATCTAACTAATATAACAATTAATACAAGTGAAAGTTTAACTTTTTCATTAGATTGGACAAGTACTTCAACTAGCTACAATTTAATAGTGCAATCGGGCGGTTCATTAAGTGTAACGACAACTAGTAGCGATATAGTTCCAATAAATTATAGCGAGACTATTAAAATGAATAGCACTATACCAAAGGGAATATTCCAAAAGGATTTCTTTTTAAGTATATGCAAGATGTATAATCTTTATGTTTATGATGATATATTTACCGATAAAAAGATATATATAAAACCTTACATAGATTTCTATCCTACTACAAGTGCTAATGCTTTAGATTGGTCTAATAAAATAGATAGGTCTAAGCCATTAAGTATAAAACCAATGAGTGAATTAAATGCTAGATATTACCAATTTAAATATAAAGATGATTCGGATTACTACAATGAGAATTATAAGAAGAAATATAATGAGAACTATGGTGATAGGTTATACGATACTACTTATGATTTTAGTAAGGATACGGAATCATTGGAAATAATATTTGCATCAAGTCCATTAGTTCAAATATCTGGAGTAGATAAAAGAGTTACTCAAATATTAAAAATATCGGATAATAATACCAAAGAACAATCTGTAGATAGTGTAATTAGAATAATGCAAGTACAAAAAATTAGTAGTGTAACATCTTGGAATATAAAAAATCAAGCTGGGTCATCTAACTTAGTTACATTAACTAGTTATGGTTATGCAGGTCATTTACATTTCAATAGTAGTGGAATACCCGACCAAGATATAAATTTTGGAGCTCCTAAAGAAGTATATATTAATACTACATCCTATCCCACTACTAATTTATTCAATGCATATTATAGTGATTATATAGCGGAGATTACTGACAAGAATAGTAAACTATTAACTTGTAGTGCTTTATTAAATACAGTGGATATTAATAATATAGATTTCTCAAAATATATATGGATAGATGGAGTATTATATAGATTAAATAAAATAGAAAATTTTAATCCTATGGAATACAACACAACGAAAATAAGTTTATTAAAAGTAATTGAAACAACATACTAATGGCAGAGAATTTAAATTTAAACGTCAACGTAAATACGAAAAGTGCGGAAGGTTCGGTAGGTTCACTTAAAAAGCAATTAAGGGAAGCACAAAACGAAGTAGTAACATTAGCAGACAAGTTTGGTGCAACATCAAAACAAGCCATTGAAGCAGCAAAAAGAACCGCAGAACTTCGTGATAGAATAGGTGATGCTAAAGCCTTAACCGATGCATATAACCCTGATGCAAAATTTAAAGCACTTACATCATCATTGGCTGGGGTTGCAGGTGGATTTGCTGCACTACAAGGTGGTATGTCATTATTTGGTGCTGAAAGTGAGAACGTTCAAAAGAGTTTATTAAAGGTTCAATCCGCAATGGCATTGTCACAAGGATTAAACCAAGTAGGGGAAAGTATTGATTCATTTAAAAACCTTGCTACTCAAATTAAAGGTGGGGTAGTTAATGCATTTAGCACTTTAAGAGGTGCTATTATATCAACGGGTATAGGTGCTTTAGTTGTAGGTATTGGTTTATTGATTGCAAACTTTGAGAAAGTAAAAGAAACACTGCTAAATTTATTTCCAGGTTTAGAAGAATTTGGTAATAAAATAAAAGGTATTGTTCAAGGAATCACAGATTTTATAGGGGTAACAAGTCAAGCTAAAAGAGATGCCGAAGCATTAACTAATGGTATAAATGCTTATATTAAATCATTAGATAGGTCAATTAAAGAACTAGAATCACAAGGAGGTAAAGAGGATGAAATATATAAAGCTAAAAGAGATAGAATTGAAAAACAAATAAGTTTAATTACAAAATCAACTAATGAAGAAATACAAAAGAAAGCTGATTTATATACTGATTTAAAAGTTTTAGAAAATAACGAAGCTAATAGAATAAAAAAAAGAGATGAAGAACTTGCAAAAGAAAGAAAAGAAAGTAGACTAAAAGAGCAAGAAAGGAATGAGGCTAGTATAAAAGCTAATGCAGATTTTGAAATTAAGTTAGCGGATGATTTAAGAAAATTAGATGAACAAAAAGCAGCAGATAAAAGAGCAATAGAGTTTCAAAGGAATGAAGATTTAATAACGGATTTAGATTATAAAAATGCATTATTAGATAATGATTTTGTTGAAGACCAACAGAGACTTGCAAATAAAGAAGCATATATAGCAGACCAAAAAGCTATTGAATTATCAAATTTAAAGTTAACAGAAGTAGAAAGATTGCAGATAATTTCTAAGTATGCTGCAATGGAAAGAGATATTGATAAATCAATTACTACAAGTAAAAAAGAAGAAAAAAAAGCACAACTAAAAGAGACTATTGAAACAATGAATCAACTTACCGATGCTATTGGTAAAGATACAATAGCAGGTAAGGCATTAGGAATTGCAACGGCTACTATAAATACATATCAAGGAGCAAGTGAGGTAATAAAACAAAAGTCAACATTGCCATCACCTTTTGATGTCATATCTAAAATTGCAAATGTCGCTGCAATTATAGCTACGGGTATAAAGACTGTTAAAGCTATTTCTTCGGTTCAAGTTCCTGGTGGTGGTGGTGGTGGTGGTATTCCTTCATTGTCAAATATATCACCTATAATTCCACAATTACCATTTGCAACAACTACTAACCTTAGTCAACAAACAATTAACGATATAGGTAACCAAGCAGTTAGGGCATATGTTATTGAAAGTGATGTTACTAGTAATCAACAAAGAATAGCTGCTATTAGACAACGAGCAAGATTTAGTTAATATTTTAAAATATACTATTTATGAGTATGGAATTACCTTTATATATGTTGGAGATTTCGGATGATTTGAACGATGATGCCGAAGTACAATTTGTCGCTTTAGTAGATAGACCCGCCATTCAAAAAAATTGGAATGCATTTAAAAATGAACAAAAATTTCAAATCATTAGTGAGGACAAGCATATTATTAGTGGTTGTGCTATGTTGGCAGATACTCCTATTTTTAGGAGCGATGCTAGTTTTGGCGATTATTATGTTGCTTTTTCTAAAGACACAATCACAAAGATTGTTCAAAAATATTTTAAAAAGGGTTACCAAAACAATGTCAACCTAATGCACGACCCTAACCAAGTTGAAACGGGGGTGACTATGTTTGAAAGTTTTATTAGTGATAAGTCTAGGGGGATAGAGCCGATGAAAGGCTTTGAAGATGCTCCCGATGGGAGTTGGTTTGTTTCAATGTTGGTAGAGAATGATGCGGTATGGCAACAAGTTAAAGAGGGAAAAATTAACGGGTTCTCAATTGAGGGTATATTTAATTACACTCCCATTGCTCCAAAAGAAGAGATGTTGATGAGCCAAATATATAGCATCTTGAAAGAAGTTGATTTTGGTGGGCCAGGAAGCGGTAGAAGACCCGAAGGTGGTAGTGGTAGTGAACCAACTAGTTCGGGCAAAATAGGGGGTCTTACGCCTGAAGAAATAGCTTCTAAGTATCAAAGAGATGCTCAAGCAAGTGTAGATAAATTATTATCTAGTCCAAAGATGGATACTTTAAAATTATACTCCGATAAAGATGGAAACTTTAACGAAGAACGGGTAGCATTCCAAAAGCAAATAGTTGATAAAGAAATATCAAAAGGTTCTACTAATTTAGGAACTACTTTTTTTTTAGGGGGAGCACCCGCAACGGGAAAGAGTTCTTTAGAAAAATCGGGTCAAGTTAAATATCCCGATGGTATTCTTAGAGTTGACCCTGATGGGATTAAAGGAGCATTACCCGAATATAATAAAATGCTTGAAACTAAAAATTTCAAAGCTGCATCTAAAGTCCACGAAGAGAGTTCTAAACTTTCAAAGGATATAATTAAAAATGCGGTAAGCAAAAATTATGATGCGGTAGTTGATGCCGTTGGTGATGGTAGTTACCAAAGTGTGGTAGATAAGGTTAAGATGCAAAGAGATGCGGGTAAGAATGTAATTGCTCATTATGTAACTACCGATGTAAAAACATCTTTAGATAGAGCAAAACAAAGAGCCGTTGATTCTGGTAGATATGTGCCACCTAAATACATCAAAGAGATGCATAAAGAAATCTCTACTATCTTTCCAAAGTTAGCTAAAAATAATGTATTTAATGAATTGCATTTATATGATAATAATGGAACTAGTCCAAAATTAATATATAGCAAAGCTAATGGTAAAGAAACTATTCACGACCCATCTTCTTATAAGAAGTTCTTAGCTAAGTCTAAAGGTTAGATGGGATGTAGGGAGTAAAACCTTCCTTTTGCATTTGCTCTAACTCAAGTACTAACTCTTTTTCGCTTTCATTAGCGGGGGGTCTACCATTGATTAACTCCATTAGAATCCTTTCTTTAGATTCTATCTCAACGGGTTTGTTGTCTATTATTATATCCATATATGTAATTTAAGGTATTTATTATAAATAGCAAAATCTAATTTATTAAGCATACCAACTAGAGTAAACTCCTTTTTCGCTTTCTACATAGTGAGAAAACGCTCCGTGCTTAGATTTAATGTAGTATGATATATGACCATTGTAATTTATGCTAACATTAATCTTCTTTAAAATTGCTTCTTTGCCAAATGAATTAGCAACAGGTTTAACATAAGAACACATAAAACCTTGTGTCCCTTCAACGTAAGAACCGCCTATTTCTCTAATTTTTATTGACTTTGGCTTTACTTCTACTACTTGATAAAAATCAATATTAGTTTGGTCGTATCCCCAAGAATCGTAAAGAATGTTACCAACTTCAAAATTGTGATTCATAACCTTTTGTGCTTCTTTCTTTTTAGCTTTTCTTTCATTTTCGGCATTCACATTCTTTTCAACTCTTTCTATCCATTCATTACAATACTCAAGCATTCTTTCAATGCTTCTAAATCTGTAGTTAAATAAAGGCTTTTTATATCTAGATTTACTTTTGATTCTTACACAATAAGCAATAATAAGTGGTTCTTCTTTGATTGAAAGGTGATAACCAAGACCTTCATACTTTGCGATTAGATTTTTCATAATTGATTTTTTATTTGATTAAAAATTGGATTAAAACTGATACAATAGCTAAAATAATTAAACTAAGCAATAACTTAATTTCAATTGGCGGTGGTAGTGTTTTGTGACTCATAACGTTTGTTTTTGGTGTCTCTCAATGACATAGTAAAAGTACACAGGTTTTGTACACCTTCCAAACATTTAACCCCTTTTTTTAGACAATTTGATGAACGGCAAATATCAAGGATGAACGGCTAAGTGATAATATTAGGCTTAATTATATATTTATATAAAAATATTTATGAATCCAAAAGAAGCATTAAATCAAATAAGAGCATTATTTGAAGATATGCCACAAGTAGTTGAGCCACAAGCACCTAGTGAACCACAAGTAACTAAGGTAGAAATGGCTGAATATTCTTTAGTAGATGGAACTAAGGTTCAAATCTCCGCTTTAGAAGTTGGTGGTATGGTTCAAATGGCTGATGGTACACCCGCTCCACAAGGAGAACATCAATTAATGGATGGCACATCTATCCAAGTTGATGAAATGGGAGCAATCATTGAAATAGCATCTCCAAAAGAAGATGTAGTAGTAGAAGAACCCGTTGCACCAGCAGAACCCGTTGCACCCGCACAAGACACTACCGCAATGAGTGAACAATTAAAGGCTGAATTTGCAGAGCAAAAAAGCCAATTAGAAGCAAAAATTACTGAATTAGAGAACAAAGTGAGACAAGGTTTTGGACAAGTAGCCGAATTAGTAGAGGCACTTTCAAATACTCCAACCGCCGAGCCAACTCAAAAGTCAGCTAATGCATTTCAATCTTATGTAACTACTCAAGATAGTAAATACGAAAGATTAGAAAAATATAGAAACGCAATTTTAAACAAATAAATTTATAAACAATGGCATTTTCAATTAGTACATTAACTAACTATACCAAAGAAAACGAAGCACAATTAGTGACTTCATCAGTTCTTGGTGCAAAAACTGCAGCTCTTATTAAGAGTGCGGGTAACGTTATGGTTGGAGTTAAATCCGCAGAAACTATTAACGTAATGGATACAGATGCTTTCTTCCAAGCAGGTGGTACTTGCGGATGGAATGCAAGTGGTACAACTTCTTTCACTCAAAGAACTGTAACTGTTGGTAAAATCAAAGTACAAGAGGCTTTATGTCCAAAGACATTAGAATCTAAGTATTTACAAAAAGCATTACCTACAGGTTCTCAATATGATTCAATTCCTTTTGAGCAAGATTATAGCGATAAAAAAGCTAAGACAATTGCATCTCAATTAGAGACTGCATTATGGCAAGGTGATACCGCTAGTGCAAATGGTAACTTAAACAAGTTTGATGGCTTGGTTAAATTAATCGGTGCAGCAAGTGGTGTTGTTGATGCTAACGTATCGGGTTATATTAGTGGTGCTCCTTTGACTTCAATCTCTTCTACAAACGTAGTATCTTTATTTGATGGTATCTACAAAGCAATTCCTGCTAAAGTAGTTGCTGCGGATGATATGGTTATTGTTTGTGGTATGGATACTTTCCGTACTTATACAATTGCATTGAAGAACGCTAATATGTTCAATTATGCTTTTGATGGTAAAGCTGATGCTGAATTTGTATTACCAGGTACTTCAATCAAAGTGATTGCATTACAAGGTTTAAATAGTACTAATGATGTATATGCTTTAAGATTAAGCAATATGTTCTTAGGAACAGATTTACTTAACGAGGAAGAAAAATTTGAAATCTTCTTTGCTAAAGAAGCAGATGAGGTTAGATTTGCAGCCGAGTTCAAAATGGGTGTAAACATTGCATTCCCTGATGAAATCGTTAAAGTAACAATTTAATTATAAGGGGGGTGAAATATCCCCCCATTTTTTTAAACAAATAAAATAAACAAAAATGGCGTGTGCATTAACACAAGGATATACCCTTGACTGTCGTGATTCCTTAGGTGGAATTACCGAAGTTTATTTTATTGCAAGTTCGGATATAACTTCTACTACGGAAGCTAGTGGTGTAATTACCGCATTAGTTAAAAACACTGGTAAGAAGTTCTACAAATATGAATTAACAAAAGGAACATCAATGTTTACCGAGAACGTAGCATCTAATGTTCAAAATGGTACTTTGTATTTTACTCCCGAATTAACAATAATTTTAAATAAATTACAAGCAAATACAAGAAATGAAATTCTTTTATTAGCACAAAATAGACTTGTTGCCGTTGCTAAAGACAATAATGGCAAGTTTTGGTATCTTGGTAAAACAAGAGCCTTAGATTTAACCGCAGGTAGTGCTGCAACTGGTACTGCGGAAGGTGATAGAAGTGGTTACACTTTAACTTTTGCTGGAGCCGAGCCTAGCTTATGTCCAGAGGTAAATAGTGCGGTAGCAGCTGCATTAACAACCGCAGGTTAGTTTGTAGTTTTTCATAGTTAGTTCCCCTACTTAGTTTTCTAGGTGGGGGTTTTTTTTGTAAATATCTCAATAATTGCTATTTAATATTAATGGTACATTTAACTAAAGGCGAAACTAATACTATTGTAATGACATTAACCGAGAAAGAGTTATTGACATCACCTAATTATTTATTTGTATTTACGAATAGAAGTAGCAATGAAGTGGTTAAATTTGTTAAGCTAAATAATACAGACATAAGTTTGTACAAGGATAGGTACAATGAATTTAGTATTGTTACAAATACATACTTTAGTACGGCATTAGAAGGGCAATATACCTATGAAATATATGAACAAGCAAGTACATCAAACACAAATCCAAGTGGCTTAAATAAGCTAGAAACGGGTATTATGTGGCTTAGTGGTTCTACTTTATCATATAATCAATTTACAACTACTAACACTTATACAATTAGACAATGATAGATTTAAGAGTATTAACATTCGCCGAAGCTAGACAACCCGAATTTAAAGAGAAAAAGGGTATTGATGGCGGTTATATAAAATATGGCGAGAATAATGACTACCCCGAATACATAGTAGATTTATATAACAAATCTAGTAAGCATAGTGCTATTATAAAAAGCAAGGTGCATTATATAACGGGTAATGGTTGGAGTGGTGAACCCGATGCACAATCATTCATTGACAAAGCTAATAGAGTTGAATCTTTAAATGATTTGACTAGAAAAGTATCTTTAGATATTGAAATTTTTGGTGGTGCTTATTTAGAAATTATTTGGGGAATAGGTGGTAGCATTGCGGAAATATGGCATTGTGATTATGTAAAAATCCGTACTAACAAAGACAATACTCAATATTGGTATAAAGAAGATTGGAAGGATAACAAGGTTAAACCCGATGTTATTACCGCATTTAATCCTAAGTTACCTAATGGTAAGCAAATACTTTATGTAAAAGAATATAGACCTAATATTGGAATCTATGGATTGCCAAGTTATTTCGCTGCACTTAATTATATTGAATCCGATATTGAAGTATCTAAACATATTTTAGGTAATGCTCAAACGGGGTTTTCCGCTAGTAAACTTATTACCTTACCAAATGGTGAGCCTAATGATGAAGAGAAACGTAATGTAGATAATAGATTAAGAAAGACTTATAGTGGTGCGGATGGCAAGAAATATATGATTGCTTTTGTAAATGACATATCTAGGAAGCCTGTCGTAGATGATTTAGGCACTAGTGATTTAACTAAAGAAGATTTTGGAAGAGTAGATGAATTGATACAAACTAATATTTTTAGTGGACACCAAGTTACTACCCCATCTATTATGGGTATAGCCGAAGCGGGTAAATTAGGAAGTAGAACGGAAATGAGAGATGGCTATGAGATATTTAAAAATACTTATGTAAATGCAAAACAAATGCATTTAGAAAGTATATTTAATATGTTGGCTAAATTAAAAGGAGTAGTTAGTGAAATTAAGATTATACCTACCGAACCTATTGGAATTGAATTTAGTGAACAAACTATTGTTTCGGTTGCTCCTAAAGAGTGGATACTAGAAAAGATTGGTATTGATATGACCAAATATGCACCTACTCCCGATGCTAATGCACCCGCACAAGGGTTATCGGTTAATGAACACATTAAAGGATTAAAGGGTAGAGAGTGGCAAAATATGCAGAGAATAATTAGAGAATTTACTAAAGGTAAAATCAATAGAGAACAAGCTACTTCAATGCTTAAAACGGGTTATGCTCTAAGCGATGAAGAGGTTAATACTTGGTTAGGTTCGGAAGAGTTAGATGCTCAATTTCAAGCACAAGACTTTAGTGTATTTTTTGAATTTGGCGAGAATAAAGATTCTTATAATATATGGAAGTCTAAAAAAAGATTTAGCGAAGAAAGTGATTTCTATTTATTTGCCGATGTTAATCAATTAGAATCGGATATATTAGACCAAATATCTAAACAAAAGGATATAACTCCCGAAGTAATTGCGGAAGTCTTAGATGAAGATGTTAATACTATTAATAACGTATTAAAAGATTTAGAAGATAGAAAGATATTAAAGACTAAAGAAACAAAAATAGGTAAGGGTATCAATAGTAATATTGTAGTTTCTAGGGAATTAACACAACCATTAAGTAAAACTATTGGTGATGTAAAACCACAAACTACCGAGATAATGGTACGTTATTCTTATGATTGGATAAGTGGCTTTAATGATAGCGATGCAACTAATAGTAGACCATTTTGTAAAGCACTATTAGAAGCTAAAAAGCTATATAGTAGAAGTGATATAGAAATGATGAGTGCTAGATTAGGGTACTCGGTATGGGATAGAAAAGGCGGTTGGTGGACAATGCCAAATGGTGAACATAGTGAGTCTTGCCGACACGAGTGGAAAACAAATATAGTTACAAGAAAAAAATAAGAAATGTCATTAAATACATTATTCATATCGGTTCAAAGTATTAAAGACCGCACGGGATTACACGCAAATGTAGATGAGAAATTAGTCTTGCCCGAAATTAAAACGGCACAAGATATGTATATAATGCCTGCTCTTGGTAGCACATTATATAATAAATTGCAAAGTGCTATCATTGGTTCTAGTTTAAATGGAAATGAAACTAGTTTATTAAATAATTATATTACAGATTGCTTAGTATATTATGTAATGAGTGAGTTACCTATGGGCTTATCATATCAATTTTATAATAAAGGTTTAATAAGAAAGAGTGGCGAGAACCAAGAAAGCCCTTCAATGCAAGATATGATTGATGTGGCAAATAGGTATAGAACTAGAGCCGAGTTTTACAAGCAAAGATTAATTAAATATCTAAGACAAAATAATACTTTATACCCCGAATATTTAAACTTTACTAGTGGTATAGATACAATCGTACCTGACTTAGAAGGTTATACAACATCACTTTATTTAGATGATGATAGTTGTTATGAAAATAAAAACTTATCTCAAAAATATCAAGGTAAAATAGGATGTTAATATGAGCAAAGAAGCTAATATTAAAAATCAAAATAAGCTAAAAGTTTATTTAGAAAAAAGTAAAAAGAATGACACTAAATCAAATAGTAAAACAAATAACGGCATTCGGAAACAATCACGAGCAAATTAAGTTTGTTTACTTTGGTGATGTTTGGGAACGTTTAAGTAATGGCGAGGTAACATACCCCGCTATGTTTTTTACTTTAAATGATGCTCAAATCTTAGCAAAGCAAATACAATACAATTTTTCTATTTATGTTATGGATAGAATGCTAATGGAAGAAACAAACGAAACGGAGGTTCTAAGCGATATGACTTTAATAGGTCAAGATATAGTAGCTAATTTAAGAGACCCACAATATAGTTGGTTAGTAGGAGACAATATGCCTATTAGCTTTTATACGGAAAGCGACCCCGATTATTTAGCGGGAATTAAAATAGATTGTTCTCTAACATTATCTTCATTAAACGACACTTGTCAAATACCTACAAATGGAATCTAAAAAAATAAATCAACTAGCAACTAATGTTGCACCCGTTTCAACCGATTTAACTATAATTGGTGACCCAATAACGGGGGTATCAAAGAAAGTTACTTTATTGCAAATAGCATCTTTATTTTCGGGTTCAATTGCTTTCTTTACTAACTATGCATCATTTCCCGCAACGGGAGATGTTAATACAATATATTGTGCAAAGGATACTCAAAAACTTTATTTATGGAGTGGTAGTGCTTATGTAGAAACTTTTCCTAGTCAAGCCGTATTAAATACTTATCAATTACTAAGTGCGAAAGGAGTAGCTAATGGATATGCATCCCTAGATAGCGGTGGTAAAGTTCCTATATCACAATTACCTAGTTCTATTATGGAATACAAAGGTATGTGGAATGCTTCAACTAATACACCTACATTAGCAAATGGAACGGGTGATACGGGAGATGTTTATATATGTAATGTTGCGGGTAGTGTTAATTTTGGTGCGGGTGTTATTGTTTTTGCCGTTGGAGATTATGTTATTTATAGCGGAAGCATTTGGCAAAGGTCAAGTGGTGCAGTAGGTACAGTTACTTCAGTTGGTCTTTCTACAAATGGTAATTCAATTACAATAGGTTCAAGTCCTATTACTACAAGCGGTACAATAACTGCAAACTTTGCAGGAACAAGTTTACAATACATCAACGGAGCAGGTAATTTGACCACATTTCCGACTTTAATCTCTAGCATAGGTTTATCTATGCCAAGTGCTTTTAGTGTCGCTAATAGCCCTCTAACGAGCAATGGAACGATTGCAGTAACAGGAGCAGGTAATGCTTCTCAGTATATTAGAGGAGATGGTACTTTAGCAGCTTACAATCCAAGTACAGGTGGTGGTGGTTCTTCAGTTTCGTATTATCTTAACGGAGGAACAAATCAAGG
>Ga0209500_10001257_pt1 | contig 19319 bp, 18 predicted proteins | sample S_140212_EF_Meta_FD_187323 | JGI IMG/M metagenome (GOLD analysis project Ga0209500, IMG submission 187323) | Freshwater microbial communities from Lake Simoncouche, Canada to study carbon cycling - S_140212_EF_MetaG (SPAdes) (version 2) | ecosystem: Environmental > Aquatic > Freshwater > Lake ... | reverse complement strand
CTCTTACAGTAAATACCTGATGATAAATGCATACACCAGTTGGCAACCCTTGGAAGAAGTCGTGGTAGGCCGAGCCTACACTCCAGACTATTTTGATTTTATTGATGATGCACAGGTGCGTAATCAACTACAACAGATCTTGATTGAGACCGAAGAAGATCTTGATAATTTGCAACGCACCATCGAAACCTACGGTGCTCGTGTGCGCAGGCCCAATTTAATGGACCGAGACCAATTCCAAAATCTCCAAGTGCGTGGTCAAGGAGCACCATTACCTCCGCTGACTCCTAGAGATTGGCAAATCAGTCTAGGACAAAAATTACTTAGAGTACTAGCTATTAAAGAACTAGATTCTATTTGTGCAGATTTTAAAGATCAAGTGGTGAATCCACATAAAAGCAATTGGGATCCAGATTGCATACTAAACGGTGCCAGTGCCAGTTGCATAGTACGAGTGGGACGTGATGTATTCTTTGACAACAGTGATTATCTCCGGCCTGAGCAAACGCAGTGGATTGTGGACAATGTGCTAGGACCCGAATATCGCATACACGAAGCTGTAACAGATGGCCACGGCGATGCTGTGTTTGCTATACTCAAGCCCGGTGTCATACTGTCAAGCAAACACGATATGCACCTACATCTTGCCCAGGATTTTCCTGGCTGGGAAGTATTAAAGATATGGGATAGCAGTATATGGGCCGCTATGGAAGTGGGCAAGTTCAAATGGGAAAACAATCCTGGAGCCTGGTATGTACAAGGGCAAACCCCTACACCAGAGTTTACCAAGTTTGTTGATACCTATCTTAATAAATGGACAGGCTTTGTAGCCGAAACAGTGTTTGATGTAAACTGTTTAGTGCTAGATGAAGAAAATGTTATATTCAGTGCTTACAATCGAGATGTGTTTGATTTTTGCAAACGGCACAGGATCAATCCTATCATCTGTGAACTGAGACACAGTTACTTTTGGGATGGTGGTGTCAGTTGTTGTACTCAGGATCTTAGACGCAGCGGCGGCCTTGAAAGTTATCTGTAATTAATTCATTATAGGTAATTGCACTAGAATACTTGTCGTATATAAACTTGGCTAACAATCTGTTGCTTTTGGCTGTGAAATGATTGCGCCTAGGGTGTGCAAGATCATTCATGTGCTCTCTTAAGAAAAGACTAGGATCATGCTTGATCTCGTTGAGACTAATGGGTGTTAACGGACAAGAAAATTTTACACCATTCAGTATTGAAAAATAATCAACAGTGGATTCAAAACACTGTATGTGTATCACTTGTTTGTTTGCTAACCAAGTGTTTAATTCTTGATACCAATTTTGTGTCATCCAATTGTGTACATGATAGTTATGGATGTATTTGTAGTACAAGTCTCTAGCCTGATTAATTTCCTCACTGAGATTTTGTACCACTTGATTACCGGTCAAGATTCTGTGCGAATCAGTATGACAGATCACAAACAGATCAATTTCATGGAATATAGAAGACTGCATGCAATCCTGTAGTTCTCTACGAGTATGCCACCATGACTCACCTTCGATCCCAGAACCTTCTATTGTTGCATACCCTAATAGATCAGCTAGTTGCTTGGGCCAATCAAAATTACTATCGTAGCGATACTTGCAAAAACTATCGCCGCCAATATAAATCCTCTTCATGACCAAACACGGATGTCGTATAGTTCTTCAAAACGATCAGCATCTCTACGATCGTTGACCATGGGTTCTCCACGGATATTTAGACTGGTGTTTAACAACATAGGACATCCAGTTGCCGCATACCAGGCTTCTAGAACTTGTCGAATTCCTCTATTTCTTTTTGGTACAGTTTGTATACGACTGGTGCCATCATGGTGGGTAATAGCAGGATATAGGTCAGGACGCCGACAACGACCGACGACTTGCATATACCCAGTGTTGCAGAAACCACCAGGCATATCAAAATACTGATCCACATGCTCTTCCATAATAACCGGCGCGAACGGTCTGAATTGTTGTCTACGTTTGATTGCATTTACTAGATCCTTTATATCTGTTCCTCGCGGGTCGGCAAGGAGACTCCTGTTCCCGAGCGCTCGGGGGCCAAATTCTGCTTTGCCGGATGCCACACCACAGATTCGATCATCCAAGAGACTATGGAGTACGGCGTCGACAGGATATGGTCCACCGATGTCGTGACCAAGGTATGCATGGTCAAACTGTAACCTTCCTCCGTAGGCCAAGGCGGCCGCACCAAGACTACTGCCGCTATCACCAGGACAAGGCATGATCCAAATTTTTTCAAAATACTCTCCAAGATTTCTATTTGCCAAACAATTCAGGGCTACTCCGCCCGAGTATACCAGATTTGTGCTCCAGGCAAATGATCTTGCTCGGCGCATAACATTATATATCATCTCTTCACAAACAACCTGCGCACTTGCCGCAATATCTTCATTTTGTGCTCCAGACAAAAATTCTGGATCTATTCCAGCATGTAAATTATCCTGGGCAATTTCATGCAAGTGATTACTATAACAGGCCTGTCCGTAAGCCGCCATACCCATCAGTACATATTCATCTTCCATGGGTTTTAGGCCTACCCTATCAGTGACAGCAGTGTAGAATAGTCCTATGCTGTGTGGATATTGTTGTCGCCATAGTCGTTGATATCTTGCTTGACCATTCTGATACTCAGCACCCCATATTGTAACAGTATCCCACTCGCCAATAGCATCAATGACCACAATCGTGGCACGATCAAACGTACTGGTCTGAAATCCTCCAGCGGCATGACTCAAATGATGATTGTGCGAACTGACCGTAGTGTGTTCAAAATAGCCCTGTAATTGTGTAGTGAGTATTTGGTTAGTTGTTAGTTTTGACCACTCTATACCTTGGCCAGAATACAACTGTCTTAGTTGTTTGTTCCAGGGACGTTCATAATAGGCCACATGATGTATCGAATACTGGCCAAGATCACACAGTAGACCTGGATGTATGTCAGCATCGTTTTTCTTTTTGCTATAGCGTTCGCTGTGGCCAGCAAACAAGATTTCACCCTTGGTGTTGATCACCGAAGCGGCTGCGTCATGAAACCCAGCACTGATGCCAAGTATGTTCTGCAATTTCATTTATAGATAAAAGGATCTCGTTTACGTAATTCTTTTAATTTTTTACGATAGCGTATTTCTAGTTTAATACGGTTGATTATGTTTTTAAGCCATTGCATGTTGTTTCTCCAAGAGTTCAGGGTCAAACAAAGGAACAGCACAAAATGTCACTGTGCCTTTTTCTACTGTAGTTGCTCGCTTAAATGCTATCACAGTTTCTAAGTTGTAATAGTTATACTGAGTGTCAATACGCTGTGTCCATTTTAATCCAGAACCTATGCTGGTTCCGTGATGTACATCATAATTAGGTTCCACTGTGCCGGCAAATTCATTCCAGTCTGCAGGCCAATCAAGTAGATACGGTAGTAGTAGCATGCGCCAGCCTGGTGCCATTTTAGCACGCCAAGGCCAATGTAATAATCTCACACAGTATTCGTATAAACTACTGTCATTGTCTGTCCATGGATATTCGCCTTTATTTGCCCACCTGGTTCCATACAGCATATCTGGATGTAGCCGTCCACGACTGAAATATGTATCATATCCTGACAATGTTTCTGGCAAAGCAATAGAATATCCTATATTAGCTAGTCCTCTAAATCCTAGGCAATTTCTAATAGTCAATTGATCAGCAATATCAATTTCTGAGTTGCGAGCTTTTTGATCCTTGAACCATTGTGGCATAAAGTTACGCATAGGTGTAGGGGGCGGACATGCAAGATATTGTATTTCTGGATCAGCAGAATATTCCCATGTTAGATAATCAGTTGATTTAATTTCTGTGGGCTGAGTAGTCATATCCAGGTTTCATCATGTCAATTTGCATTTGTTTATAATTAGCGTCTGTCCAGCAGTAATCAAATTTTTGTGCTACACCATCAATTTCTATACTATAGATATCTAAATGCGCTGACAGTATTTCCCATATATCAGAACTTTTAGCAGTGCCAAAACTGCCACGCAGGTCCACTTGCCCTAGAGGCAAGTATCCCAGGCTTAAATTGGGATCTTTAGGATCTCGTCCATTGTTGATCAACCATTCTTCAAAGTGACTTTGCTCTTTATCATGCCAGGAATGTCCTCCGTTGCGTACAACATCGTTGCCCCATTCTACATCAAACTCGCCTGAGTAGTAACGCAATTCTGTAATAGCGTCGCATACTGCATCAGTTAGCTCAGGTGCATGTTCGTCTCTGAATACTTCGTATAGGGTTTTTCCTATCTGTGTCCAGTGCATATATACTCCGCCTAGTACACGATCATATCCATTGGTGACAAATCCTTGCCTATGTACCGGTTCAAGATCCAATCTAGGTGCGTTTAAAAATGTAGTGATTTGACTGGGTCGCACCCAAAATGGACTTGTCTTTGCCTTACGTTGACTTAAAACAAGATTCTCCATTTCATGACAGATATTGTTTAGCTGTCTGATGGCATATTTTGTTTCATAGTCTGCTTGTCGATAATAGTCGCTCAGATTCCAAACAGTGCCTTGCAATATTTCAAAATGATTGTGCAACGCATTCATCACTGAGTGATTGATACCATTGTCAGCATAATCAAATGCTACTACACCATCAGGACTGAATGTTTCTTCAATACAGTAATCAGGAAAGAATGCGTTGATTGTTGCAACATGTTGATTTAATTCATTACACAAATAGTCCAAGGTCCTTGCTGTGTCAGGAAAACCCATAAAGCAAAAGTTTTTTTCTAGTAGATTACCTGATTGCAATAGATTTTTTAGAGCAGTTTGCCAGTTGTGTGCTAGTTCATGATCTTCTGCCCGTATCGTATAATCCACTAGATCTGTTGGATCCAGCGGGTTCCTTAGTACCACTTTAATTGTCAATTTGATTCCACCATTCTAATACAGCCGGCCTTGCGGCCAGGATATCACTCATAGTATACACATCTTTACGAATTTTTTCAAGTTGCAATATTCTCTTTTTGCCTTTCTTGATACCAGCTAGATAAGTGTCTGGCCATTGCTCCGCAAAGTTTGGACGCAATTTTAACTGTGCCAATACCGAATGCATCGCTCCTGAGGTTTTTTCAATCAATTCATCCAACCAAAGATCTAATATGGGTCTAGGCAGAGCCAATGGACTCATTATGATGTCTGGTGTAAATGAAAACACTACTTTGGCCAGGATGTCAACTCGTAATTCTTGTGCCAGACGTGTGATATTCTCCACTTCAAACATGCCAGGTAATGTCAAGGTAAAGTCTATACGCATCTGTCTAGGATGGCGTGCTATTTGTACTCCTTGCTTAAAGTTTTCAAGCCATGCAGGGTAATCGAGTCCTGTGCGTATGTATTCTCCGATTTGTCCGGTTCCGTCAAGGCTTGCACAGATCTGCCAGTCTCGTAGCCCAGATAAAATATCGCGATACAGATTGCTACCACCGTAGTTGACACGGCTAAGATTAGTATTATATCTAGCGTAAACACGTTGTCCATCTCCTAGTTCAATGATCCTGCGCATATAGCGCCAGTGTTGTTCATACATGAGTGGCTCACCGCCTACCCAATATATTTCTTCTACCCTGTGTTGTTCTACTGCTTCAGCAAACTCTGCTTCAATTTGCGTGTCTTGGAATTGAGTAATTTGCTCTTTTACTTCAGGAATCATCCAGTTATTTTTTGTGTTGGTCCAATCGACCATGTTGTGTTGTCGTTGTTCTGTTTCCCAACTGCTTGACAACATATCGCCGCACATACGACATTTAAAGTTACAGAGATTACTAAACCTATAATCCCAACTGACCGGCAACATGGTGGTGTAGCCAGTTGCGTCAGTAGTCAATTCAATTTGATCACGCTTATGACCAAATAAACTGTTGAAGTAACTCCTGTATACATCAGTGTTGAGCAATTTGTCATTGCATACCGCACACTCAGGTAGCGTTTCTCCAGCCATCATTCTTCGACGCACCGACCGCATGTGTTCACCGTTCCAGTGTTCATCTAAAGTGACAGGAATGTAACAACCAGTTCCAGAACTGGTATCTATATACTGTTCAAAGTTCTGTGCTGGTTCACGGCTGGCACAACAAAGACGCCGTTCTGTCTGTGGACTTAGATAGGTATGGGTCCAGGGTGCCATACACAGTGTGGGTGAATCAAGCATCCACAAACTCCTGGATAACATCCAGTATCTGTGTTTTCCATAATTGATCTATAATATTGGTATCGTAATATCTGTGGACATTATGAGTTATTCTACGTTGCGATTCACTATCACCAAACAGACGTTTGCCCTGTTTGAATTCTTGATATAGTGTTTCTAATATCAAAGAGATAGCTTCCAATCTTACAGGAATAGTTTCACCTTGATCATAACTTTCATCTATGACATGATCGAAAGTTTCAAATCCCAATCCATGAAGATAGTTTAGAGTACCTGGACTACCATGTACTATAAACGGATGATTCATCAAGATAGGCTTAAAAGTTTTTTCACTCACAAACAAATGTTCTTTTCCGTCGGGCATGATTGGCAATGTTTCTGCTACAAGGCTAAAATTTGTAGAATTATACCATAGTGGATTAGAAAAATTTTGATTTACAAACGTCGGATCGCTCCAGTGTACATAGTCTCCTGCAATTTCAATACCTCTTCCGCGATAGCTGTATAAACTGTCATCTAGATAAGGCGTCACTTGTTTTAACAATCGATCACGTGTGTCTCTAGCCAGTCCCATCAGCATCAAGAAAAATTTATCAGGATCACCTACCTGTGTATGTTGCTCATCCTTGGTATATTTTCTCATCAAATAACCATCTATCCATACCCACTCTTTGACTCGTATGTTCAGCACGTTATCTTGTACGGTTGATCGTTCTTGCTTGCTAGAATCCCAAAAGTATTCTACAATAATTTTAAAACCATCTTGTTTAAACGGCACATGCCATCCTTCTTCCAATGGATGATAACGATCAATAACCATGACATGTATAGATGGATCATAAGTGTTAGTAGGATCAAACGGTTCTATATTAAAATGGTTTGACATTTTTTCTTGTATCCAGGGTATATTTCCAATGTTTGTGGAGTTATTGGCGTATACTAATGTTTTAAGTTTGGTCATGATCGATTATCTTTGCAAATTCTGGTTCAACAAGGCTAAGACGTTGCTGTCGTTTGCGATCAAGATCCGCAATCCTCATACGCAAGATATTTCCATCTAAGCTGGCACCACGCATCATGAAATCTATGATCTGTACAAACTCCTGTTGTGTTTTTGCATCAACCTGTGCCGATTGCAATTTTGTTGCAATCGCTTTTTTGGCTGACTCAGGTAAAGTACTAATACTGAAATAATAGGCTTCATGCATCATGTTCCAGTACACAAAATCAAATCCCTGGGTATTGATCCAATTGGCCACGTCTTCTATATAATATACATTAAACACATTCACGGTGGTACACACTTGTAATCTAATATTTGGATTACGATCACGCATTTCTCGAAATCGTTCAATGTTGGCACATACCTCTGACCAGACCGCATTGGTGCGTTGGTATTCAAATCTATCACCTACATCGTCAATACTGAATGCTATTTCTACAGTTTTAAAGTGTTGCCAGACAGCTTCTGCGTATTCTGGCCATTGTGTACCATTGGTATTGTAATGTATTTCAATCCGGCCTGCAAGGCCTCGATCAACCATACCTTGAAGTAGATCAAAGTGTTCCTGGATCATGAATGGTTCGCCACCAGTGAATTCTATGTACTGTATATGATCTACCACTTGATCAATCTCGGACCAGAATGTTGGATTCTCTTTAGGCCAGGCGCCGGCTCGCAACATATGATAATGATGATTGTTTTTACGATCTTCGTCGCGTCTTAGCCATTGCAATTCTTCTGCAGCAAAGGTACTTGAACTCCAACTCCCGCATATCCGACATTTGAGATTGCAGATATTGCCTAATTTTAAATCCAAAAACATCAAGGGCTTGGCATCAGCAGTCCACTCAGAATCAGGTATCATGTGCTTGAGCCTGTCTAAGGTATGCATACGTTTGCTGGTACGTCCAGCTGATTCTTCTCTCCAGCATTTCCTGCAAGCGGCTGGCTTTTTTTGATCTAAGAACTGTTGCCTTAGATCCTGCATGTACTGACTTGTTTGTATGTTACCAAAGTCGGCTGTGTTGAGATCAAACTTGTTGCCTGCGTTATCAACAATTTCTTCTTCGGCCAGACAGCAAGGTCTCACTGTGCCAATAGGGCTAGTTTCTAAACTGACCCAGGGTAGTACACAAAATCGATTGTGTGGTATATTCATTCCATCTCATCCAGTTCTGGAATCGTGTCCAGTACACTTTCTTTCCTTATGCGGTCTAGTGCAAAGGTTTTTTCCCAAAATTTTGAGATCAACTTTGAATTATCTGTAGCCATCATAAACTTTATGGCACTTTCAAATCCAATTGTGGCTCGTTGTAATGGATCCAATGGGCGAAGCCACTCTATGTGCTCTTGATACTTGTCAGATATTTTTGCTTTGTATTCAGCAGGAGCAATATCAATACGCAGATATGCTGGGTCTTGTAAGATATTTACATTTAGATCCTGTGGCTTTAGTAGGCCTTGGTCAACCCAGGCGCGGTGGAAGTCTGGCAAGTGTAGGGCATTCATGATACTCAATGTGGGACTGATATAAAAATCAACTTCAGGACATGTCTCTAGCATTTGCTTACGGTTTGATTCCACTACAGCCCAGTCGGTTCCTTTGCGTATGTATTCGGCACGTGGTCCCATGGCATCTAGACTTGCACCAACTGCCACACTTTTAAATCGTTTCCAGTAATCAAACACTGTACGATCTTTTAGTTTGATATGTGTGAAATTTGTGTTGTATATAAGTCTAACATCAAATCGACCTCTGCGTTCTAGTTCGTCCAAGATATTGTAGTGTTCCTTCATCATTAAAGGCTCACCGCCGGCAAAGTATATTTGTTCTACGTAATCCAAATGTGGTATCAATTGTTCCCACATGTCTGTTTCTGTACGGCCAGCATAGTTTAATACTTGATTAAGGTCTTTCCACGTGCCTCCGGCTAATTTGGCCTGATCCTGATACCAACTACTGCTAAAAATATGTCCACAACTACGGCAACTTAAATTACACAAGTTGCTAAAGCGTATGTCCCAATAGGTCATTTTAAAATCTTGTACGTGACCATCTGGTTGGGTATCTTTAATTCGTTTAATATGGTGTCCATGATGTTTATTTGCACTGCGACGACCACTAAAAAATCCGTTGTCTTCTTGTTCATAACATCTTCCACAAGTTGGGTTAGGTGTTTCATTCAACATGTCTTGTCGTAGTTGTTTTTGTTTGGGACTATTCCATATTTCATCGAGTGTATTAACGCGACTGTTGCCAATCGAACCTACTCCCATTTCAGACTGGCAACACGGATATGCTTCACCGGTAGGGTAGGTGTGCAAGTGTATCCAAGGATACATGCAAAATGTTTTTGATTCTTTTAATAAAAATCGTTCTCGGTTGTCAAGATCTGTTGGGTTTACTAACTCGCTATTGTTATAGCTTGATATACCATGTGATTGATCTTTATCATTGGTACTTTTTTCATTTTGGAAAAAATCAAAAGTTATACCAGAAGTATCTAAATTAATGTCCCAATGATGTTTGATCTCAGGATTGTTTGATAATATCACAACAAAAATACTAGAAATATCTACGTTGAATAACCAATATTGTAGTCTTTCTATTATAGTTTTTGCGTCGTTGCATCTTGATAAAGTTAATAAAATGCGTTGATCGTTGGTATAAACTTCTCGATATAAAGATTGTAAGGTGTCACAAAACCACGGATCTCGCTGATATATTTTTAAATCATGCCAATGGTCCAAATCAACAACATCTAGCACTGCGTATTTCTTTTTGTACTCTGCTATTTTTTCAGCTAAAGTCATAAATTATTAAACCAATCTGCCAAGTTAGGAAATGCTTTTGTAAAATTTTTACCACGACGTTGATCATATTGTGTATAAAACTGTTTGAAATCGTTTAACAAGCTGACCCGATCAAATGCGTCACTATGTGGAGTTTTAACCACGTCTAGGTAATCTATCAGGCGCTGTACATGATTACGTTCATGTTCGTGTAAATGTATATTATGATCCCACGTGTCCAGCCAAGTTTGTAAGCGGTGTTGATGATGTGTCCTGATCTCATCAGGCAATACCAACGCACTTTGAAAGCTAGGGAAACGTAGGATATTAAGGGTAAAACTTGGAAAGTCTCTACCGGCCAGGCTTTTCCATGTCATGAGCATGGTCAGAAATTCTGGAAGGCTTTCTAAACAAAGTGCGTTGATAGTACACATTACATGTAGTCCACGTACCTGTTTGGCATCCATGATCTGTGTCATGTTGTAACACCAGCGATCATAGTCCAAACCGTCTCGGATGTATTCAGCTTGTGCGCTTGTACTTTCCATGCTGGTATAGATATCCAGCTCAGTGCCTTTGCATGCTGTGACGGCACGATCAATGATGTCATAGGCCATGCTTAGATTGCTGTTGATAGCAAGGCGTGTCAGGCTGCGACCTTTATTGTTCTTGAACCAATCTAACAACTTCCATGTGTCGCCGCTCATGAGTGGTTCTCCGCCTGTGATCCTTAGCTCTTGGAGTGTTTGATGTAGGTCTGTTTCCCACCAAGCGAAGAATGCCTCCACATACGGATTTGTTTCGCCGCGGCGGAACGGTTGACTACTATTGTGGACGTGAGTAAAGTGATTGCGCCCATCAGACACCAAATTAGCATAGGGTCCGCTTTGTCGTATATCACGTACCCATGTACTACTGAAAGCAGGGTTGCAATAGCTACAAGCTAGTTGGCAAGTACGATCAAACGAGATTTCTAAGGTGCGTAGGTTAATGTCTGCATCTGCAGGTGTTTGATATGCACGGGATAAGTCCTCCAAGTGGTAAATTCGACTTTTGTACACCCGGTCACTGATGTTGTCTCGACCAATGTCTTCTATTTTCCAACAGTATTCACAGCCGCTAGGACGTTCGCCTCGTTGCATTTGCTCACGTTCCATTTTTTTACGTTGCGTGTTATGTAGCGCACTAGGATTGTGTTCGAGCTCCGATGGATCTACAGCGTGTGGCAGTGGATGATGGCAACTGGTAGTCTGACCCGATCCCAACCATATAGTGGCGTTGTACCATTTAGCCGCACAGAAGCTGGCACTTTTAGTGTCCAAGATCTGCTGGCGGAATTCTAAATCAGTTAGTGACATTTGAATTTATAAAATGAACAAAACGGTCTGGAAAATCTTTTCGTATTTTGGGACCTAATTCTGCTAGTAGTTGTTGATTGTATTTACATGTATTATAACACGAATCAAGAAAACTTGCAAGGTCTTGTTGGCAAAGATCCTGTACAATCTGCACTATACGATCCAGACGATCTACGCCATTTTCAATCTGATCAAAAGATTCATCGATAACCGATCCAAATGTTTGGAATCCAAGATTGTGTAAATCCCGATAAAAGCCCTGATTGGCTACTGCGATAAACGGATGTCCGATTGCGATGGGTTTCCAGATTTTTTCAGTCCTGAAACTGTACGGATAGTCAAACACAGTTTCGGTTACCAAGCTGAAATAGGTGTCTTGATACGGTTCAGCCTTGATATACACATCACCCCACTTGTTGTTGAACAGGTGATTTTTGACAAATCCTAAACTGGGCAAATCGGCCTGTGTGGCCACATGAGCATATTCGTACTTAGGATCCAGCGTTTTGATTGGTCCTGATTGTGAATCAAGGTTGGTCCATACAGCATGATCTTTTAACAAACCAAGTTTTGTCAATAACCGAGCACGGTGCGGTCTGTAACGACCGTTCAGGTATAAAAATTTATACGGTCTTGTGCGTGAATATTCTTGATGATATTGATCAATGGCCTTGATGTTTTCTTCATAGTCCAATAGCTTGGGCAGGAAGTTTTCATGATAGAGATTGACATAACTATCTGGCACATAGCCACCAGTCACGATCCAGATCCGGCCTTGTTCGACCAGATCTGTTATGCCATAGGCACGACAATGATTGAGCATGGTCTCACTGCCTTCGGATGGATTACTGTAAATAATCTGTACTGTGTCGCTTTGTGCGGCATTGCGCACTAGATTGGCGTTTGCACGAATCAGATCAGGCCCTAGAACATATACAGCACCAGCAATCAAGTGCGGATGATCTCTGAGATGTTTTTTAAAATCCCAGATCAGTACATCTGCATGCTTCTTGATCATGTCGTATATGCCGCATCGAGTGTCTAAGACCAGTTTACAATTGTCGAGCATGATACTCGCATTCGGCCCACCAGGCACGCATTTCTGGAAAGGTCTCCAAGAAGTTGGTGTTGTGTCTACGATCAGCTTCCGTGAAGAATCTATAAAAATCTGCCTTGTTCCGTTGTAAGTATACTGGATCTAGCTGTTGTCCTGCTCGCATCCAGGCGATGTCTCGGTCCAGTCTTGATAATTCATAATCTTTAAATCCATGGAATCTTGTGTCAGGAGTTTCTGCTTGAGTTAACATCCAGGCCCATAACTGCTCTAGTTGATCACAATAGCTTTCGGGCAACAGTTGTAGGCTTTGCCAATGCGGCTGTCTTAGTACCGGAGTATCAAACCACACCCGCTGGTAAGTTGTGCTATAAAGCTGTCTAAGGCCCAGTATGCCGGCCATCAAACTGCTGAGTCCAGTCACCGAAAGATTATTCATGGTCACAATGAATGTCACGCTGTTGCGATAGGGTATTTCAGTTAGGAATTGATTGACCCGGTCCCATAAGAGATTGAAGTCCAGTCCGTGTCTGATGTATTCGGCTTGGGTGCCCCACGAGTCCAAACTTATATACTGCATAAAGTGTTCAATCTGCTCACCTTCGCACAACTGTTTCACATAGCCTTTGTACTTCTTCCAGGACTTTTCATCCACACTAAAGTTACTAGTAACATTGAGATGTAGATTGGGTTTGGGATTGGCCAGCACATAATCAAACACTCTGTAGGTATTTTTATCTAGTAAAGGTTCTCCACCAGTCATTCTAAAGTGTTCAAGTTCTGGATAAAGCGTAGGCCACCAAGCCCAAAATGCTTCTACGTAAGGATTGTGGTCACGGACAGGAATAGGCCTATTGCGGCCGGTAAAGTGACCAGGATCGTTATGAACAGTGCTAGTAGGATAACCGCCCAGCTGGGTAACTTCTTGTTGCCAAGTTGAACTGAATTGAGGGCTGCAATAACTACAAGCCAGATTACAAGCGTGATTAAAATTGACTTCGACATAGCTAGGTACAACATCTTCATCTCCTGTATATTTAATTATGCTATCAAAATCTTTTGCCGCCCACCGCTCACCACTACGATAATGTCTATCACTTAATTTTCCATTATCTTCCATGGTCCAGCAATAACTACATTCGCTAGGACGTTCTTGTTTGAGCATGATCTTACGTTGAGCTTTTTTATGTGGCGTATTGTGTAATGCTGATGGATTGTCTGCTAACAGTTCTGCTGGAATAGGGTGCAAGGGTGGATGATAACAACTGTTGTTCAATCCAGTTGGCAAGTGTAGACTGACCTGTTTCCATTTGGCCAGGCATAGTGCTGGACCAAGACGGTCTTTCATCCACTCTGCGTCTCCCAGGAATTTTGATTTAAAGTCTACTGAGACTTCATCACCTTTGTTCATTTATCCATTTTTCCACTGTTGGTTGCAGATATTCTGCGAATTGTTTATTGGCCATTGGTGTTGGGTGTTCGTGGCAAAAATACCCATGCTCTTCCCACCAACACCATTCTTTTATTTGTTCATCCCAAGCAAAGGTTGCAACTTTTGACGGTTTAATATTATTGTAATTTGCTCGCCAGCCCACATCACACGCTCCCCACCCAAACTTAAACCATTTTGATTGTAATTGTTCTGCTATCCACCTCTGCCAACTGGAATGCAGTACATTGAATCCCAGAGACACGGCCAAATCAACAGTGATGTCGCTTAATCCTCCTATTAGGCCAATTGGATTTTTGACACGTTCTCGAATAGTTTTTAATATTGTAACATCTAATTCGGTGCGTATGTTAAAAATATCTTCAGATTTTATCCAATTGAATTCTTCTTTCCCAGTAATCCTACCGTAATCTCTACCGGGCTCAGTATAAATCCAGATGACTGGTACACCTGGATCAACTTTCATGCTGACAAAACGATCTAGTACACTGAGATTGCCCCGACCCGGAGTTAAACAATGTAAGTAAGGTATCCCCCAGTGGTCTGCCATTCTGACATCGCCCTCCATTGGATCGTTGTTGCCATATGCATAATTTTCTTCGGTAAACCCTTTAAGGGCCCAGCTATCGCCAGCGTAAATTATTTTCATTTAAAATTTTTATTCAAAAAAGAATTACGATTTAATTTTTTAAACACTTGCAAATTATGTTCCAAAACTGGTTGCATTTCTTGATATAACACAGCAAGATCCGCGGCTGAATAGTTGGATAGCTGATCTATAATTTTTAATATGGCAAAAACTTGACAATCAGGGGGATCTTCACTGTATCCTTCGTCCCACCAAGAATCAAATGTCTTAAATCCTAGTGCTTGTAGATTTTTAATAAAATTTCTAGGACCATGCACAATAAACGGAGTTTGTGTCATTATTGGTCGCCACAATTTTTCATCCAGATAAAAAGTATTTCCAGTAATATAAGTGTTACACACAATGTCTACAAATATATCCTCATATGCACCTAGTATTCCATACATTTTTATATCAAGTATAGGTCCACTGCCAACTTGATCGTATCTAAATGGCGTGTGTCTTAAAAATTCAACGGCATTGTTCACGTGCATATAATCATAACTGTTCAACCACAGGTCCTCAAGACCAATAAATTCTCTATGCAAAGGGTCTGTCGGTGATGTGTGAAATGTTTGTAGGGTTTTATTTTTATAGTATTTGTATAACCACGACGCTATTACCAGTCTAAATCGCGACGAATGTCCAATAAAATGTCCAAAAATTTTTTTAATTTTTTTGGTCGATATTAATCCATCTTGTATCATTTGTTGCAAATACAAGATGTGTTTTATAGGTGGAGAAATAACGATTTGATATTTGTCACTGTATTCCAACAAATTACAAGTTTGAACCATAATGCGTCGATGATCATAATTGTTTTTATCGCACACTTCATCTAGTAATTTATATAAACTTAAATTTTCTGCACAAGGACCTTCGCCGTTTAACGCAATCACAATATCATTGTTACTGTAAATAGCTTGCATGAGATCAATAATGACATTATCTCTATGCCAAATTTTGCCATCATTGTTTTCAATGTTTATGACGGATGTTAAATGCATCGTTTAATACTTTCTCGTGCCTGTATAAATTCAAATGGTCCCAGTGTAGTTTGCAGTTTTTCCACACTAGGTACGCGGATTTTAACATCGTGTTTGTAATCTGTTGATGTTACAAATGTCAAATTATCTGGATCTCCAATGGCTTCTTCATAGATTATTTTTGCTGCCGTTTTCATTGTTATGGGTTCTACATTACACACATTAAAAATCTCATTGCAACTGTCTGCTGAGAAACTATGATCTGCTATAATAGTTGCAACATCATCAATCCAGGTAAAGCATCTTATTTGTTCTCCATCGCCAATTATAGGCAACGGATTGAGTTTTTTTAAAACTATATGATTGACAAAATCTGGTAAAACATGACTGAATCCTATTTCAGTCATGGATTGTTCGTGTGGACTCACAATATTAAACGGTCTCCAGATTGTGTAATTGATTCCATATTGTTGTCTGAATGCTTCACACATTCTTTCAGATACCAGTTTCCCTAGACCATAATCGGTCTTGGGCAATGGACAATGATCCGTCATCGATTCAATTAGTGGAACTTTTATATCTTGTACGCAACTGTCATATACCATGCTAGAGCTCATAAAAACCATTCTTGAAATTTGATTTTTAACACAGGCCCGCAACACGTTTCCTACTATAGCAGAATCATCGGACAATATATCAGCCCGATAATTTAATAGCCCTAATACACCATAGAGTTTGGCGGCTCCATGAACAACTGCGTCAGCTTTGGCAGTTAGGTTAATTACAGCATCACGATCTATCAGATCTTGATTGACAAATTCATATTCAACTCCTGCTGATTTACTTTGTTTTCCGTAACGATAAAGATTATCAATACCTAAAATGGTATGACCTTTTTCCAAAAGTTTTGGTATTACGGCCTGCATCAAACTGCCTTCGCTGCCGGTAACTACAATTTTCATTTTAAATACCTTTCATTATCTTTTATAATAGCTTTATATAAATTAGCATCCACATTTAACTTATTGGCCAAATTTGTCCAGGCCTGTATGTCCTTGGGCAAACATCGACCTCCATAACCTTGATAAAATTTGCTGCATTTAAGATAACTGATATTAATGTTATTTCTTTTTCCTATTGCTGATAATACTGCTTGATAGTCTGCTCCAAGTTTTTCACACATTTCATGCATGGTATTAGCAAATACTATTTCCATGGCATTATGTACATTGTTGAAATATTTTGTTATTTCTGCCTCTATAGGCGTGACTACCGAGATGGATTTTGGTATGAATCGATGCGCCTGTATAATCTTGTCTGCCACTTGTAAATCATCAGTGCCCACAATTAAAATGTCATGACTGTCAAAAAAATCACTGAATGAACTTTTTTGCCTTAGGAATTCTGGAACATGGCATAGTTTTAATTTTGGGTATTTGTTTATTAAGGCATCAGTGGTTCCAGGAATAATTGTAGATTTAATAGACACGATGCCAGGGTAATCTAGGCAATTTAATTGATCTACAATGTCAAACACTATAGACGTATCGCAATCACCACGGTCGCCTGCCATAGTAGGCACACAAACAAATATGATATCAGATTTTATTACATTATTGATTGATGTAGCAGAATCTTTAATATCGTAATATGATAGATCGTTACCAATTTGTGCTAGTCCATGATATACTGCATCTCCTACTATACCACGTCCAATGATACCTATATTCATTACCAACCTTCTTGGCTTCTAATAACATCTATTTCACGAGACATAACTCCGCGATTGTGCCAATTACTACGATAGTGATGTTTGAAGAATCGACTGGCCTGTGCATCTATCACGGTCATTGGCAGGTCCAGTTGTCTATATAGATCTTCAGCCACACGACCCAAGATTATTTCAGGATTGTGTCCATCTACTGTTTTGAATATTTCTGCTAGAGCACTAAAATCCTGTACCAGTCGATAATCCCATTCGGTCAGCATGGTCATGTAGGTGCCCATTCTAGCACCGGCTATGGCCCATACACCGTGGTCTACGTCACGACCTACATTTTGCCATATGGTCAAATGGTCTAGATTGCGTTGGTGTACTTGATTTTTAAATTCAGACAAGCTAGGACGACGGCCTTGATTCAAGCACATCTTGACACCTTCTCTAAATCCAGCACGCCAGGCCTGGAACGCCGAGCCATTGGGATAGGTAGTGCTGTAACAATCATGCATGGGCCAGTATAAAGGATCAAAGCAGAATTCTATTTCGGTTTCAACTCGTCCATCAGTGGCTTCATGTGTGCGCATGTTATTGGCAAATGTTCTAGTCCATGAACTCAGTCCACCATTGCCATACATCAAGCCGTTGATATAATTCCTGGCACGCCAACGGAACACTGCACTTTCCCATCGTTCATCAGGCAACTCTAATGTGAGATTAAAAAATTGTTCGTCGGGCAAGTTATCACCATCAATAAGTATAAATCTTTCTGTTGTGCTGGCGTCTGCTGCGGCCTTGTGTGCGGCATCCGATCCTTTGACTCCGTCTACACGCTGAGCCCAAGGTATCATGTTGCGTATTTTTACCCAGAACTCTTCTCGCTCGGGTTCGTCGTAGGTTAGATAGATGCAATCTAGATCAGCTATGTCAATATGTTTCACGGTTTTTCAAACTCCATTTTTTATGTGGTTGTGTGCTGTCTACTACAATGCATACGTTGTCAGGGTCGCACGGAACACCTTGATCAGACGGAATCAATTTAGATACCTGTACTGGCGGTTTTATTTTTACTATCTTTCCATCAATGATGCGTATGTTTCTATTGGCATCTACGTAGGTTTCGGCATCAACTTCAATATAGTTACCAGGCAAATCATCCACTGTGTAAGAAGTTGGCCGGCCCTCTTCGTCATAGTAGATGCGATAACTGGGTTGTTTAACTGGAGGGAGATTACTAAAAAAATCTCCTATATCAAATTCATCCATCGATGCGCCAATCTTTTACGTGGTAATGTACTACACCTGATTGGGCTACAGTGTTTATCCTGAGTCCAGGGTCGGTGTTTTCCCAAACCAATTCTTGAGTCCAATCTTCGGTTAGTGTTCGTATTATGTGTTGTTTCATGTGTACTATGGTGGGACCAAGTCCAGGCGGTAAAGTCACCTGCTCTGGGCCCATCAACACAGCGGCCATGGCATACACCACATCAGTTGATGGCTCCGCATCAGGTTGTTTGAGCAAGCGACTGTAGTCATGCCAGTTTTCAAATATCGCCCTGACCAAATGGAAAAAGCTCTGAGCAAGTTGACTACGACGCCAATAAGTAATGGCATTGTACACATCGGGCAAATGGTTACGATCAAATAACTGTCGATAATATCTTGAATCTGCGGGTTGATTATAAATGTTCCTACAGCCTTGGCTTATCACAACGTCACGTTGTTCAAACAAGGTCCACCAATGATCAAATGGACCGGTCATGATCATGTCGGCTTCTAGCTTGATAGTTTGTCTATATGGTGTAGCCTCAAAGCATTGCCAGTCGTTGGCATATCCTTCAAGATCACCATGGGGCAAAGGAAGCACATGATTAAACACAGGATCGCTTGATCTACGCACAGTTATCACGCTGATGTCAGCATCCGGATGCCAGCGTCTAATAGACCTGGCCAGTTGAACGGCACAACCTAAATAGTCAATGGATTCAGTATCAATGGCCGGTATTAGATAACCGCGTTCAGCAAGGATTGGCAACTATATCTCCTAAATGGCGTTTGCCCATGACATGGAAATCTTGGTTCACTGTTATCCAACG
>Ga0209500_10001256_pt1 | contig 19325 bp, 28 predicted proteins | sample S_140212_EF_Meta_FD_187323 | JGI IMG/M metagenome (GOLD analysis project Ga0209500, IMG submission 187323) | Freshwater microbial communities from Lake Simoncouche, Canada to study carbon cycling - S_140212_EF_MetaG (SPAdes) (version 2) | ecosystem: Environmental > Aquatic > Freshwater > Lake ... | reverse complement strand
AATTCAGGAGGATTACCTTGTATATTAACTGAAGTTTATTCTGGTAGTATTAACTATTTTGTTGGAGCACCTCAAGGGGTTGTTGCTCAAGGAGGGTATTTTAACGGAGGATTCCAACTATCGCCTCAATTTACTTTAACACCAAGCACTTGGTATAATATTGTTGTTACTTGTGATGCAAATCAAGTAGTTAAAATTTATCTTAACGGAACATTAATTAGTTCAACAGCAACTTCAGGTCCTCAACCATCTTCAAGTAATGCTGGAATAAACCTAATGAAAAGATGGGATAATGCTGAGTATTGGGGAGGTTATTTGTCAACAGTAGGAATTTTTAACAAGGCGTTAACACCAGGACAAATTTCTCAAATTTACGAATCAACTAAATCAAGATACGGTTATGGACCAGCACCAACTCCAACTCCAACAGAAACATCAGTGGCACCAACTCCAACTCCAACAGGAACACCAGTATCGGTAACACCAACTCCAACTCCAACAACACTACCAACGCTTTATGCGGTTTCTATTAGTACCGTCTATGGAGATTTCTTAAGTGCGTGTGGCGGAAATGCAAATATTACAGCATATTCAACAAGTAATGGTTACCCACAATTGGGAGACATTTATTACACAAATAATACTGGTACAACAACATATGGTGCAGGTCTTTATAAAAACAGTTATGATGGTTTGATTGAACTTGACAGTTCAGGAGTTATGATTGGAGGCCCAGACTCTTGTAACTAAAGAATTAACTTTATTCCAAGTGTCATCAATTTATAACGCGACTAAATCAATATATGGACTTTAGTTAATATTTATAGTTAAGTAAATTATCAAACTATGGAACTTTTAAAAACAATTAAAAAAAGGTGGAACGCCGAAACACCAGCATTCTTTAAAGGGATAAAAAAATTGGCATTAACGTTAGGAACGCCTTCAATGGCAATTATATTGGCTAACCAATCATTATCTTTAGAATTAAATGATAATATTTTAACAGTTTGTAAGTATATTGTAACAGTTTGTATTGCAATGGGTTTGACATCGCAAATGACAATGGTACATCCAACGACAAAGTAAAAATTAAATAATTAAAAATTACTAATCCCCACTCAAAAGGTGGGGATTTTGCATTACATAGGTATTTATAATCATATGAATCCTAAACCAAAATCCATTGCCCAAAAAGTATTTGATAATAAAAGTATTAAAAACTTAATTACTGACTTAGGGATAAAAACGTATAACAATTTAGTTAGGTCTTCTAAAGGGACTTTATTAAGTTTTATTGTGAATGGTGAGGTTAAAAAAATGGTGGGCTCTCCATCAAAAGAATGGGTTGACCGTAATGAATCTGACTTAATCTTCTTCCAAGAACATATTAAAGAAACAGGTAAAAAACATAATTTTCCAGACAGAATTGGAAAATATACAATAACTCAAGAAGCAAATAAACTTATAGATTCATTAGAATATAATGATTTTTATGGGTTTATTGAGGATGGAGAATGGTCTATACTTAATAGACTTGGTTCAAACTGGTCCAATTGGGTTGCAATGTTAAAAAAACGTGATGATATGGGTCATTTAGAAAGTGATGACCTTGAATCAAAAGTTTATGAATATTTTGAACAAAGACCCATTAAAGAATTTGGTATAAAACACGAAGAAAGTACCGCATTTAACCCTACTTTAAGTATGGCCGAATATGACATCATTTATGCCTTTGTTGTTATGGCGAAAGAATTCAAAAATGATGAGTTAGATGAAATTAGAGATAGAATAAAGAAAACCACAGAAAAAGGAGAATATAATGAAAATGAATTCATTAGATTCTTAGGTGAAAACGGTATTACTAACATTAAAAATTTCTCGTCTTATGGAAATTTGGTTGATATGACCTTTCAAGTTGACTTGATGGCAAACATTAATGGAGGTTGGGTACCAATTCAAGTTAAAAGTAGTGAAAAGTCCGCATTTGATTCTAAAATCCATAAATATGATTTTGGTGGAGTTGCCATCTATCCTTTACCTAAGAAATCAGATTGTGGAAAATGGGGTTATATTGACAAAAGAGGTAAATTTGCCAAACACGGCTCATTTGATGAAGATTTCTTAAATGTAAGCTGCGATTCGGAAAATGATTAATTTTTTCGTATCTTAGCCTCATGGCAAAACAAATGACAATATCTACCGACTCAAACAAACGTGAAGTAATTTATGAAGATGAAACATCAATCTTAATATGGAAATATAATTTAAAAATTAGTGCAACAAATCCTGTTGAAGTCGAAATTAAATATAAGAAAGGATATGTTCATCCTTCGACCAAGAAAAAAACAATAGGAGATTTAACTAAAGAGGTAAAAAAACAAAAAAAATTAAAGTGAGTGTAATTTTTTTTCTATAATTCTCTTAAGTTCTATAAGAGTTTGAAAATCTAATGAGTCAATCATTGATTCTGTATTTTCAATAACAAGTCTTTTTAAAATTGATTCTTTAACACTTGATTGAGACATAACTCTGAAAATATCATCAACTTCTAAATTATTCACCTCAAATTCTTCAACAAGAGTATTGGTTAATTCACCATCATAATATTCAAACTCATCTGAGTTATATCTGAGCTCATCAACCATTGTAGGAATCCATTCAGGGTTATATGTTAAATCAGTATGTTTATATATTTCAGTTACATAACCATGTCCTGTTACCACAACATCATAAGTATATTTTTCAGGTTTTGGAATTTCAAGTTGATGATATAATTCTTGTTTGTTTTGAGTTTCAGAATCAAATAATTGTGAAAGAACTTCATCATTAACATTGATGAATGATGCTAAAAATTCAATATCAATACGTGAAATATCCTTTACGCCAAAATATTTTACCATTTCAGTTAATTCATTTGCAACTACATCAAATTCTTCATATGGATTTTGAACACTAAATCCTTCATCAATCATTTTTTGAGCAATGTAAACTAAATGTTTGGGATGTAAATTTTCTAATTGACTTGGTTCCATGTCAATAAATATAAAAAGGATGACAATATTGTCATCCTTTTATATTATAAACCTCAAATTAAATGTAATTTACTTCTTTGGTTTCAACATTTAAATCAACCACAATAGGTTTATTAGAATAATTGTATTGTTCATTAAGTACGGAGGCATTTAAAAACTCAACACCGTCAATACTTTTTTGTCCATAAGAATCATGGATATGTCCACAAACATGGATGGATGGTTTAACTTCAAAAATTCTTTTATATAGTTCTTCACAACCAACTCTTCCTCCACCAGGAACAACATCTAATATTCCATAGGCTGGCCCGTGAGTTATAAGGATATCAGTATCCTCAGGTATTTTAGACCACTTCTCAGCTAGTTTTGCACCTCTTGGTAGGTTGAATGCCCAATCATGAAATTCAGGTTGCCATGGACTGCCGTAGAACTTAATACCATCAATCACAATCTCACTATCAAATAAGTAATGAACTCCTTGTTCTTTATACTCGATTGCAATTTCATGGTAAGATTCAAAATGGAAATCGTGATTACCTGCAATAAAAATTTTATGAGTAAACGGAGTGTTTGAAAACCAATTTAAGAAATCTTTAATTTCATAAGATTTACCCATACCTGAAACATCACCTGCGTGCACAAGAACATCACCACCACCAAGAATGTTATCGTAAACATTACTTGTTAGGTATTTGTGTTTGTTGTGAGTATCACTTATAAATGTAATTTTCATAGTATTTGTTCTTTATCATTTTTATTGTCAGGGTCATTTTCCCAATCTAGCCAGTCCTCAGCTTTGTATCCTGGATGGTTTTTCATAATATAATCTATTCCTGTCACCCATCTCCAAGATATAAGACCTAAGATAAGTAATCCAATTATAATTGCAATTAAAGTTTCCATATTATTTTTATATTATTTTTTCTATCAATCCCACCAACCCCTCATATCAGTGCCATCATATTCTTCTATTGTGGTAAATTCTTTTCCTTTTAAAATTTCCCATATTTCAATCCATTCTTTATTCTCCAATTCTTTTGAATATTCGAATACTTTTGTAATATGTTCTTTTTCACTTGGAGTATCATTGTCAACCAATTGGTATAACTCCTCACTATCATTCATAAGTTTGAATTCAAATGGTTTCCAATTTATTTCACCTAAAACTTTTTCAGCTCTGTCAATATAATCATCATCCAATTTATGTTTTAGTAATTCCAGTACTCTATAAATTTTTTCCACTTTTTTTAGTCTACTAAATTCTTCTTCATATCCGTCTTTTTCTAATTTGACAACCATGATAGATAGTGAACGATACAACATTTGCAATGTGTAATTGTAATCCCACCATTGATGTTTATATAATTCCTTACGGAATCTCCAAATATTCTTGAAGAATGTTGGAATCCCTATACGGAACATATCCCATACTCTCCAAAGATTAAGGTCATACCAAAAAAAGTCTTTGACTCTTTCTAAAATTGGTTCATTTATTGTTGGTTTCATGTTTTTGTATTTATCTTACAAATATAGTAAAAAAATAAGACCCGTCAAAATAAATTTGCGGGTCTTTTGGAAAAGGGATATATGAGAACACTCCGAAGAGCGATGTCTAAATAAATATTATTAAATTAAAAAAAGTTCCATTTTTAATAGCAAGAAATATAATTTTTTTAATAACTACTTGATTACGAAAGTAATTTATAATATTCTTTAAAGTGTTTTATTCTATCAGATAAGCCAATTTCTCCGCCATTGACTTTTTTTGTAACCAAAGTCACTGTTTTATCATCAGCTCCTTTATCGCAGATAGACCAAAGTCCATTTGATTGGAAAAAGAATGCCGCAGACGCTAAAGGGTATTTTGTTGATATAAGGTCAGGATTATTAACACAATCCTCACCAATAAATTTAGTAAATTTAGTATAATTTTGTTTTCCTGTCAATTGGATAAACCCTCTACCACGAAATTTATAACCTTCGCCTGTAGATTCAACTCCATTACCCATTCTACCACCATAAACCTTTGATGCGATTTTTTGTGGATTTCTTTGATATTGTTCCGCTAAAGTTTGTGTTGGGAAATATTTTTTAAAAATATCCATTAAACCTTTAGCTGAATAATTTAAGTTTTCTTGAACCGCTTTAAATCCCGCACTTTCATGACTACACTGTGATAAAAAATGAGCCAATCTTAATGGTGTTGTAATACCGAATTTAGCCGCTGTGTCAGGAATTTGTTCAATTACTGAATCAGGAATATGTCCTCTTAATTTATCAAGTTTGAAATTTGAATTCGGTATTGATGCCGAGACAGGAGCCACAGGTGTGATTACTTTATCTTCAGTAATTACACTGTTATCAAACATTTTTGACCAAGTACCATCTCCAACTATTCCATCAGCAGTTAAATTATGGTCTACTTGCCATTTCTTAACCGCCTTTTCAGTTCCAAGTCCAAATACGCCATCCGCACCTAAACCTAATTTTGCTTGGAGTTTTTTTACGTCTTCTCCTTTAGACCCAACTTTTAGTATCATAGTAATTTACGTTTATTATAAATACTTTTCAATTAAAATATTACTTAATTTACTATGATTTTGGTCTTAATGTTAACAAAATATATGGATTTCTTTTTGCTATGATATTTATTATAAACAAATAAACAAAATGTCAAAAAATACCAATTTAAGTTTCCTAACAGATTATATAACTGCCGACATTACCAATGGTAGAATTGGTATTAATAATGCTTCGCCTACGGTTGCTTTTGATGTTAGTGGTGCAACAAGGATAAGTGGTGCATTGACATTAACTAGTACCATATCTAATGGAACTTATACTTATACTTTACCAAGTGCAACAGGAACACTTGCTTTAACTTCTGCTTTAAGTAGCTACCTGCCATTAAGTGGAGGTACATTAACGGGGGCATTAAGTGGCACAAGTGCTAATTTTTCAAGTAGTGTTACGGCTGGTGGTAACTTAGGAAGTTCTAGTGATTATACTGCATTAACTGTAAGAAATCAAGCTAATGGTGATTATTATGTTGGAATTGATTTTGCATCTGGAACAGATAGTGGTACGTCTTCCATACGTTCATATAGAACCAATAGTGCAGTGAACTATGAAACTGCTTTAACTTTTTGGACTAAATCTACTGGTGCTAATCCAACTATTCCAACAGAAAAAATGCGAATTACTTCTGCTGGCAACGTAGGGATTGGAACAAGTTCGCCAGTAAGCTTATTAAGTTTATCTAGTAGTGTTCCAATAATTTCACTTATAAGGAGTGATAATGCTTCAACTGCATCAGGAGGTATAAATTTTTATGCAACATCTACGCTCAAATGGCAAATTGGGACAAGTCTTGTATCGGGAACAAACGGATTTGAATTTAATTTTGCTGAAAGTAATGTTGCGTTACTAAATACGGCAGGCAGTATGGGTTTTGGGACTAATCAACTTGTCGGGAATGTAACTGCTGCACAAGTTACGGCTAATATGACTGCTTCAAGGTCACTAATTGCAATAACTACTGGAGGTAACTATGGAAACGTAATTGGAAGTGGTGCAGAAAAATATCTTGATTTATCTTTTTATGGATTTAATAATGCAGAATTAGCAAGAATAAGGACTAACGATGAATCTAATGTGGCTACTATAGGAACATTAACATTTTGGACTTTACCAGCTGGTGGTAGTGTTACAGAACGTATGCGAATTACCTCTGCTGGCAACGTAGGAATTGGAACGAGTTCGCCATCAGTTAATACAAATCAAACAAGTCTTACGATTAATGGAACTAATAATTCAAGACTTGATATGCAAGTATCAGGAACAAGAAATGCGGGATTTGTTGTTGCTTCAGATGCTGCTTATTTAGAAACAACTGCTGCAATACCTTTAGTATTTTATACTAATAGTCTTGAACGTATGCGAATTACAAGTGGGGGGAATGTTGGGATTGGAAACACAGCTTTTTCAAACACAAGAGTAACTATTACGGGTTTAGGTACAACAAGTTCCAATTATGGGTTAGTAGTTAATAATTCAAGCAATAGTAATTTGTTTTTAGTGAGAGATGATGGAGTAGTGCAAGTTTCAACAAGCAATGTAGAAATATGGAATGCTAATGGATTAAAAGTTTTTACTGAAAGTAATGGGGCATATTGGTTAATAAGGGCATATAATGCAGTATCAAACCAACTTAGATTTAATTATCAAGGTACAGATTTAGCAAGTATAGCTACAGTTACAGGTAATTATACTGCATTATCAGATGTTAATAAAAAGAAAGATTTCGAGTCATCTCAAATTGGATTAAATGAAGTGCTTGGATTGAAACCTACATTATATCGAATGAAAACAGAAGATAACACACAAGATAAGCATTTAGGATTTATTGCACAGCAAGTCAAAGAATTTATACCACAGGCATATAGCGAAACTGGAGAAGGAGATGATAAATTTATTGGATTAACTGAGATGCCAATAATTGCTGCGTTGACTAAAGCCATCCAAGAACTATCAGCAGAAATAACAATTTTAAAAAACAAATAAAACAAAAATTATGGCATGGCAAGCAAATGTAACAATTCACAATAACACTACCTACGGATTAGAAATTGGAGGTGTCGGAGCTGGTAACACCAGTATCGGACCAAACTCATCAACCAGTTGGTCATCACAGGATGTAAACAATACAAAATCTTTATATTTTCCAAGTTCAGTTGCTCCTGTTTACATGCAGGGTAATTTGTCATTTGGACCTGAAGCAGGTGTATATGTAGACAGAGGTTGGATGGAATCTGGCGGTCAGTTAATTACTATGACCGCCGAAGCAAACGGAACTTCTTGGACACAAACTGAAAATGGAGGTGAAACTTTATTGGCTTGGAATCAATTTGAGAATGGAGGAGACATTATTTTAACATTCAATAGCGTAGAATAAAGAATACAAAAATTATAAAATAAAATGAATCCCTCACCCAAAAGGTGAGGGTTTATAATTTATTACATATTTATATTTAACTTATAAAATAAAAAATGAATCAACATATGATGGAAATATTTGGTAGTGTGTTAGTTGCGTTGATTACCGCGTTACTTGGACCAATAGCATTAATTTGGATTAAGAAAAAAATATCAAAACCAAAAGACGAATTAAAAATAGAACTTAATGAGATTGAAAAGATAAATTCCGAAATGGAAGATATATTAGAACATTTAGAATGTGATAGAGTATGGGTGACACAAATACACAATGGTGGACATTTTTTACATTCAAATAAATCCATGCAGAAATTTTCCGTAGTTTATGAAGTAGACGCTGCAGGAGTTTCTCCTGTATCAAGAGTATTCAATAATATTCCAATATCATTATATTCAAGATTTTTTATTGAGATAATGAGAGTCAGGTTTGTTGGAATCTGTAATTATGATGACCCAACTGTTGCAACTTATGGACTAAAGAATGGTGCCGAAGCAACTGGCGCTAAATCAACCTATATATCGGGATTATTTGATTTCGGAACAGGTAAACTTATGGGTTGTATCGGAATTGATTTTATGGAACCGAAACATATTGATGATAATAAAACAGAATATTTTAGAGTAAAATCTGAAAGATTGGCAGGTTATTTGTCAAATTATAACAAATTTTAAATAAAGTATTAAACATATTGTTATAAAAATTATTGGTAATGGAATCAGACAAAATTAAAAAATACTTACAAAGATATATTGATGACGTTATTGAACCTAAAATTAATAATGAATTAGTTGGAGAAGATGACGAACCAATCAAAATCACGGTATATAAAGTAAATTTAGGTGAAGTTAATACAAATAGAATAAACTTTTTTTTAGACATGGACCCTGATTGGTCTAAAGGTAGTATTACACAGGTAATTAATTCAGATATTTCAAATTTTTTTAAAATGTTGGGCATAGATAAAACTCTTCGAATTTACTATAACAAAAGACCATTATTTTAATAGAGAATTTTTGCCACACAAATTACGAATTGCCACGCAAATTGAAATTCCTAAACTTCTGTGGCATAAAGTTATTAAATAATTTCGTTGATTTTAAATTTCTTAACAAACGCAGGAAACGCGTCTTTGTAAGATTCTAAACTCTCATCATTCATCTTGTTTGTATATTGCCAATTCCAATAAAACTTACTGTTAGTTTTGAATCCATAGAACGAGTGAACTTTCTTTTGGGTGTCAGTAACATCCAAACCTTTCCAGTTTTGTCCAATGCAAATAAACCCACTTTGAATATTTTCAACAATGTTTGATTCCCCTAATGTTGAGTGTCTATTTTCAATCCAAGTCAATCTTTCAATTAATTTTTGGTAATACATATTGGCTTGACCCCATCTTATAGAAGAGAAAAATATGACTGCATTTGATTCAAATAATTCTTTTGATATCTTCCACAGTTCATCACTCTTATCGTTCAAACTAGCCCAACATCTGTGATAACCTGTGGGGTTTTTATCTTTGTCTTTCAACTTTGCTTTTAATAAACCACATGAATTACCGTCTTTTCTTGAAACATTACCTTCACAGGGTACAATATTCAATTCAGGAACATCAATCAAAACTGCTTTGTCACCCAAGTACTCTTGGATAATCATGGCTAAAATTGTAGACTTTGGGATATCAATATTGTTATCGTCCCAATTGTATCTATTAGAACAAGCTAACAATAAAACTTTATCAAGTTTATCCAATTCAATAATAGTTTCTTTAAGTGACTTGAAAGTCCCTGTAGAAACATTTTTTTCTGTAACTTGATACTTGTCTAAAATTTCGTTTAGTTTATTGTTATTCATACTAATATAAATACTCCATAAGTTTATAATAAAACCCCCCATATAAAAATGGGGTTAATTATAGACTAATAATGTATTGCCACGTCATCTTGCGCCACAGGTGCGTCAATTTCTAAAGGTTCTTCCGAATAAGTTTTATTGTGAAGACATTCAAGTTCAACTTGAGTTATAATTTTAACTGAACAAAAATCTCTGTTACTTTTTTCGGTTTTAAATATACCTTTTACCACAGGTAACATATAATCTTCAAGTTCAAGGTTTAAGAATTCGGTACGATGGTCTGATGCGGTCCAAAAACTAAATTCTTTATCGTCATATAACCCTTTGAATGATGCAAATTTATAACCAGTTTTTTTATTGTTAAAATAGATTAATGCACCATTTCGCCAATATCTTTCAAAATAAGATTTCTGTTGTTTATATGTTGTACACCATTTAGCACCCGCGCCATATTTTGAAGAAGCTGCAAAAGTTAAAGGTCTAAGAATTAACCATTGGTCATCTTCATATTCAACATGAACTTGACCTTCCATTTCTTTGTTAATTGCCTTCATAGATGCCAGTGAAACCGCATGACTTATATCAGCAATAGTTTGATAAGAAGTAACATCTTTATTATCAAGAAAACCTCTTTCCATATAATTTCTAAATTCTTGGAAAATCTCAAGGTCATAAGAATTAAAATGTTCCACAAGTGACGACATTGTGATTATTTCATTTGAAGTTAATTCAGATGAATCAATTCCAAAACTTGACAAATGACGCGTCAAATCAACCATATGTTGTATGCGGTCTGAACTAGAATTACTATAATGTTTAATAGTAAATCTTTTACCAAATAATTTACATAAAATTGGTAAGTACTTGTAACTTTTTGTATTGTCTAATTTGGTAAAAATATCAATAAACGATATATTGAGTTCAGGGAATTGTTTTTTAATTGTATCTAATCTTGACATAAGTTTAATATTTTTTTATAAAGATATGAAATATTAAGGACTTAATCAAATAGACAAAAAAAGGGAGTTAATTTTAAAAATTATTCTCCTGTAAATCCTTTATCAAGTGTTAAAGGTCCATTGTGGTCCCTGTTTTTTTTAACACCGTAATCAGTTGTTGTTTTAGAAATTGTGGCTCCGAATGTTCCACAGATTGCGAATAATATGATAAGTAAGTAAGTCATGTTTTTAATTGGTTTTAATTTATATTGTGTTTTTCTTATATAACTATTAAAATAATACAATAAAAATGTTAAAAATCAAAGAAAAATAGGATTTTATTGATAAGTTGAAAAAGGTTCTTTATATAATACAATTAAATTTTTTAAATCTAAATTAAACAAGTATTTATTAGTATGAATGAAATAGATTTTCCAATAGAAAGACTTAACAAATTTTTTAGTAATCACATTTTCGAGGTTTATTTGCAACCGACACATGATGAGGACTATAGTATTCCCACAAATGTTAAAATAAAATTAACGGGAGTTAAGGATTATATTTCCATGGGAGATAAAAAACCCTTTGTTCTATACACCATTTATATACTACCAACAAATGAAAAATCGGATGTATTAAATGGAATGTGGGGTCGTTATTATGGTAAAGAAAAAGATATCAATACAAGTAGCAGCGAATATTCTGAATTAAGGTGGGTACTAAATTATAAAATAGAAAATTTATTAAAATATTTTGGTGTTGATAAAGGGGGGATGTGTACTAAAGTAGTTAATGAAGTGGTTTAACTAAGTCTCTCAAGAATTTTCTTAACTACCGAGTTTAAGACCATTGAACTAATCACAACAAATCCTGAAGCAATTAACCTCTCAGAAATTAATGCAGCCGCAACATCAAAATTTGAATTATTTAAAGCAACATCTTGAATATCTGTTATGATAGGTATTAAGAATGAATAGGCGATGAGGCCAAATATTCCTTTTCCTGTTACACCTAAAGATGAAATAAAATTAACAAATGAAGTTTTTAAATTTTTAGATTTAACCAAAACTTCTTTGAATGTTTCTTCAATACCTTCTTTTTTAATTTGTTCAATTATGGATTTTAATACCTCAGCATTATCGTAAAAATAAGTACATGCAATTCCAATCAAGATTAAAGTTTGTTGATTTTCATTTAAATCAAATCTACCAGTTCTAATAAATGCGTCCAATGGCATTACTAAACCACCAACAGAAGCTCCCCAAGTTAAAAGTAACTGTAAATTAAATCCGTAAGACTTTTTTGCCTTTGAGATAAGATTTTTGGTGTATGAGTATAATATTTTCATATCATCACTCATTTTTGATTCATCACTTTCCAATAAAATTTTTCTCAATTGAGATTCATTAATTATAAAATCCATATGTTATATAAATATATGCGATATATTTATTGTTATGAACAAAAAAGTAAATACACTTAATCCTGACTTATCTGTGGGAGATAAAATTATACTTCTTCACATGGACGGAGAAACTTCAGTGCCTATGGGCTCAATAGGAATGGTCACCGAAATTAATGTTGACCCGTTTGAAAAAGATAGTAAAATTATTTCAGTTGACTGGGATAACGGTAGCTCATTAGCAATGATTTCATCAACAGACGCTTGGAAAAAGATTAAAGAATAATTAATCTTCTCTACCGTATTCGTCTTCTAATCTAATAATATCGTCTTCACCAAAATAAGTACCTGTTTGTACTTCAACAAATACTAAAATGTCCTCAGTCTCATTAATGATTCTGTGTTTGGCACCTAAAGGTATTGTAATGGATTCTCCAGTACTTTTGAATACTTTTTCATCATCTAAGATTATTGTTGCATTACCTTTTACCACAGTCCAAAATTCTTTTCTTTTTTCGTGATATTGATAAGATAGTTTTTGTCCAGGATTAACTGTTATTTGTTTAACTTTTGTATAATCTGTATCTAAAAGGATTTCATAAAATCCCCACGGTCTAATATCCATATTATTTATTTATATCTAATTACTTAATGGTGCTTTAATTGTAGGGTGATACTTATAATTCTCAATAGTAATTTTATCCATTGGAATTTTATCCCATTCAACCATATACCCATCCCAATAAGTATAATCAAAATTAAGGTTTAATGTTGGTAATTCATAAGGTTCTCTTTCAATCTGTTCAGTCACCTGTTCAATATGATTTAAATAAAGATGAGTATCACCAAGATTTCCAATTAACTCATCAGGAACCATATTAACTTCTTTAGCCAATAATGAAAGTAATAATCCGTAAGATGCGATATTAAAGGGCAATCCCAAAAAAACATCAGTGTTGAGCATATTAAACATTAATGAAATGGCTCTTGTTGGAACATTAAAAATTTTATATTGTTCTTCATAACCAAACCTTAATGGTGTACCATCCAATCTTCCATAACCTTTTTCTTGTAATATTTTAAGTCTTTCGTGTGCGGTTAATAATCGGGTATAAACTTGGAAGCCATAATGACAAGGAGGTAAAACCATTTGGTCTAACTCCGCAACATTCAACGCATTTACCATTAATCTTCTGCTGTCAGGGTCGCGTTTTAAATCGGTCAAGAGTCTTTGTATTTGGTCATACCATAATGAACCTTTCTCATTACCTCGCATATCCATCCAACCTTGCCATTGTCTCCATTGCTTACCACGGGTTGGTCCTAAATCACCCCACACATTTGCCCAATCTTTATCCGTTTTAATTAAATTGATAAATTGTTCTTTTGTATAAGATGCTTCATGTTGGGTGTGTTCTAAATAATTCTTATATGCATCACCATCCCAAATGTGACAATTATTATCAACAAGAAATTTGATGTTAGTGTCTTTTTTTAAAACCCATATTAATTCAGTTACAATAGATTTCCAAGCCATTTTCTTTGTGGTTAATAACGGAAATTTACTATCTTTAAATTTATATCGAATACTTCTACCAAACACGCTTAATGTTTTACCATTTCTCGTATCTTTTTCTACCCCATTATCTAAAATGTCTTGTAGTAATTCTTGATATTGTGCATCTAAATTATTCATATTTTTCATAATCAATTTATATCGTTTCGAAACGGCTTTTTGTATTTTGGTTTTAATAACTTCCAAATTATATCGTCATAAGGCGCTTTATCCCACATCTTAAACAAAATTGGTCTTAGTTCTTCAGGTTGTTTCATTACAAATTCCGCAAACTCTTTTTTTGTTGGTTCGGGGTCTCTATCATTAAACTTACCGTAACGGAAATAGTCGTACATCTTACCTACTCTCTCATCAATGTGGTGAAAACTCCATCTCAAATTCATCATGATACGTTTTACCCAATCATCAAACTCATCAGGTACTCTCTCTAAGAATGGTTCCATCGGTTCGTTATTTTTTAACAGTTCCCATATATCTTTGGTTGAGAAGTTAGTTAAGATTTTATGTAGTCGTACATATTCTTCTCCTTTAATCTTCATTCTCATTCCACCAATGAATCTAATTACATAACCCTCGTTATCCTTTGATATCTCCCGTTTAAGTGTCTCCCAATCTTCACCCCAAGTTTTATATGTTTTGACTAAATCAAACCCATCAAGTTTTTCCAATTCACATCTTTCAATTTCTGCACCAGTGTTACAATTGTATGCACCAAGTAAAACTAAGCCTTCATAATCGCCATAATCAACTACAATTCTATTTTCCTTGAATAAAATTTCTGATAAATACGTATTATTTTTATCCAACTTATCTAAAGGCAATTTACCCAACATCTCCTTACCTTTGATGGCTTGCTCGGATGTAAATGAACCACGAGTTGAAATGTGCCATTCACCTTTTGTTGTTGGAGTTGGTTCATAATATGGGTCATCGAAGTTAGGTAAGTTGTTTGGGTCAAAGAACCTCTCCATACCCGTTTCATAATTGTTATTGAACCAAATGTTATATCGTTCTTCCAAACTTAATTCTCTTTCATAGTAAAAAATAATACCCAAAGAACCATCCAATTTTTCATAAACCCTGAAAGATTCATTAGGTATTTCTTCAGGTTCATGTTCTTCGTAATTGAAAAACTTTGGAAATGGTTTGGCAATGACATTACCTTCGATATCCAAAATAGTTCCTCTCATATTAAGAGTGATATCATCCCATTGTTTAGAATACTGACACTCTCTTGAGTAGTTATAAATTGACAAAGGTAGACTAGGGTGGTCTTGCTTAATCACAAGACCCCTGTCTATGTAGTTGTTCAACATGGATAAATCATATTTCATTATTTCTCAATGACCATATTTGTGTTGGAGATTGGAAAACGTAAGATTGGTCGTGCGTTATCGTTTTCATCTTTTTGCATTACTTCGTAAAGACCTTCAGTTAATACTTTTACTGTTGATACATTTTCAGCTTCAAAAATGACTTTAGAATCATTAAGGTTACCTTCTGTTACTTTAATTGTTTTTTTTGTTGTGTTAAAAATTAATGTCTGCATGTTTTTTTGTATTTGTTAAAGTTTAATTTCAAATCTGTCTTTCATCTTTTTCATTGTTTCTTCAGGAACATCGTGAACACTTGAATTCCCATGTCTGTTTTCCATAATAATTGTAAAGATAGTATATCCATATTGATTTGCCAAATCTATATATGGTTTCATTTCCCATTCTTGAGTAAATGTGTTTGATACTGTAATCTTTGGTTTTTCTTTTCTCATATAATCCTCACATTGGTCTTTACACCATTGATGAGCCTCTTTTAATTTGGTGGCGTCAAAGTTGTATTTTCCATCTTGCATAAAATACATGTCAGACTCTAATTTAAAGGCCGAAAATAATTCAGAAATGGTAGATTTTCCACTACCAAGTTATGGTAACCCCCTAATAAGAATTAATTCCTTAGTGGGGGTTACGATGTTATTTAAACTTTTCATTATATTTAATTTGATATTTTTTAATAAATTTTACATGACCATCGTCAACTAATTGTTTAATATCTTCATTAGTTAATTTAGGAGAGTTAGTAATTTTGTAAATTAAATTATTTTTTTTACAGAATTCAATCGCGGCTGCAGATTTTAATAAAACAGTTTTACTATTAATTAATTTTTTAGGCTTAATCTCAACTAGATATTTTTTACCAATTAAAAAATCACACACATGTGTCCTATTTTGACCATCAAATCCAATATATTTTATTTTGTATTTTTTATTTTCGGCTGTTTCCCATGATAAATTAAATCTTTCGATTACGTTTATCATATACGATAATTCATTTAAACTTCTGAAAAACCATTTTTTATACCAACCAGACCATCCATTACCTGACCCTTTTGGTATTGGTTTATTGTACATTGGATTTTTTTCACCTTTACTTGCATTTGAAAGTTTTTCTTTAAACTCGAGCAATTTAATATCCGCAATTTCTTTACCATATTTAATAACCCACAATTCGTAAAAATTTTTACCGTACATTGGATTTTTTTCACCTTTAGTTACGTTAGATATTTTTTCTCTGAATTTGTTTGTCTTAGTATGTGATTTATCACCAGCACCAATTTTTGTTTTAGTTTCGACGGTATGATTTTTTCCAAAAAAACCATTTAATCTTTCACCATTTTTAACTTGTTGATTAATTATGTCAATGTTACTGCCATATTTTTCACATCTTTTTTTACTTGAACATGATTGGCAAATTTTATTTAATTTTTCGGCAGCGTTTCTGTTATATTTTGACTTATACACAAGTTCAAAACCACATGAGGGACAAATTCTTTTATTTTCGTTCATATTATTTAAATATCAGAAAATATCCAAATCAAACAATCCTCTAACTAATGTTAATATTTTAGGTGGCATTTTAATATAAATCTTCTGAAAATAATCTTATTTTTTTTTCTTCTGTTTGTCCAGCATCAAATGCAATTTGAGCTGCTTCTTCCCTGTCAACAAATCTATTCTTGTTGGTAAGAAATCCTTGTACTTCTTCACCTGCTTCCTCAGGATTTGATTTGAGACCTGTAATTGCAACCATTTGATAGATACAATTCCCGTGTCTCCAACCGCTGATTACAATACCTCTATCAACATTATATGGCCTGAATCCACGATTATTTAAGACCTCACCTTTCTTCATTGGTAGGTCTTTATACCAAATTGAAGCACATAAAATATATTCTTTATTTTCCATAATTTGTATTCATTTTACGTCCCACACATTCCGTGTCTTTATTTACTTTCCAAAGATTCTTTGACCCCTCTGTCATATGACAATTATGGTTCTTATTCTTTTCATTTGAGAATTTGACAATCATATTGTTATGTTTGTTCCTAACCATCCAAGGACATTCTCTACAAGGTTTTTTATTATCCAACATCTTGTCCTTCAAATCTTTCTTCGTGGTGGTCATATAACATATCCGATTTAATTTCTCGTTTTTTCATCAAAGGAATAATTTCTCTGATGATATTGTATGGTCTAAATTCAGGGTGACCATCCATTCCAGCATCCATCTTTTTACCTTTACCAAATCTTTTATCAGTTGGTAAGTGAACGTGACCGTGTAAGTGAATTACACCATTATTCATGTTGTTCCAAGACGCAAGAGGGTAGTGACAAATAGTAAATGTCTCTTTACCACCTTCCCATTTCAAGTCAAACTGCTCTAATGTGTTAACACTTGAAAACAATTGTTGAATATCTCCACGGTTTCTTTCAATGTGGTGGTCGTGGTTTCCAAGAATTAAATGAATATTTTGACAGATAATTCTATTGCGAAAAGCCTCAATCATTTCAAATCCACCAAATGACCAATCACCAAGGTGAATTAAAATATCATCTTGACCAACGTTAAAGTTAATGTTGTTTACAATTGCTTCATTCATCAACTCAAGATTTTTAAAATCGCGTGTTTGACTATCAGGAACCTCACCATCTTGAGTTCTCCAATTAGTAACACCCCTACAAATGTTTTTGTGGTTAAAGTGGGTATCAGATGTTACCCAAATGTTTTGGCCCTTCTGTAAATCTATCTTTATCATAATACAAAGATAAGAAATTATTCCGTAATTAAAAATACGGCATTTTGTTCTCCAGCATAAAGACCAAGAATATTATAGTCATAAAATTCTTCCGCCTCACTTTGAGTCATAGAGTCTCTTTCACAAAGAATATTAAGAATTTTAGGTTTGGAGTATAATATTCGAGGACCATTGCCAAATTCTTCCACAATACCAATTATTGCGTCATCCAGTCCGTCTAAAATGATGGCTCCTTCTGCAAATTCGTGAATGTCGTAGTCTTCTATACCCATATTAAATGAAAAAACAAGTGTGTTCCTGTTCGGCTTAAGAGTAAATTACCAAGATACTATCAAATGAGGAACAAGGAACACAACTTGTTAATGAAAATATAAACCTTTGGTATTATTATGTCAAATGTAAAATTAAAAGTATTTATAATAAAATTAATTTTATGAGAGGATATTTCGGATTAGGTCAATTGTCTGCAGAAGAGAAGTCAGATATATTAGACAAACACAGACACGTATATGATGGTTACAGAACTATGCAACCAGAAGTGTCAAACCAACAGCCATTATATGTTCACGATTTTGCTGGTGACAAAGAAGGAATAGTGGTAAATAACAAAGGTGAAGTTAAGAAATACACTAATATGGGTATCAACGAACAAGTTGAACAAAAAGAAGTGTGTGACGAATGCGGAGCAATGATGATGGAAGGTGAGTGTACTGAGTGTAACTACGGTCACATGGAAGAAGAAACTGGCCATTTAGACGACATCTACGACGAACAAGATTTGGACCCTACTGCAGGATTTGATTATATTGAAGGTCCATCTAACGATGTTGATACTTTTGAAAAAATGCACAAAAACCTTTACAAAGAACAAGATGTTGAAGACCCAGATAACGAAGATGATGGATATGAAGATATGAACGCATCTGAAGTTACTGACGAAATTGAAGAAGAAGATTCTGACGATAAACCTTACGAAAAAGGTAAACTAGGAATGAAAGCTTCTCGTACAAGAGCAACTTTTGAACCAACACCAAAAGAAAAAGATATTTTAGAAAAACTTTTTGGTGAATATGGTAACGACATTCCACCAATTGTTATTAGATATTTGAGAAAACTTCCAAGAAAAGTTTTGACAAAAAGATTGATGGATTTAAATTTAATTAATACTGAAATGTTAAATAATAAAGAAAGTGTTACGGAACAAGGTGGAAATGCTGACGATATGAATGTCGGTGATGTTGCTCCAGCATATGATTTTGATTCAGACGGACCAATGGCGGGTGGAGATGTTTATCCAGTAAACGAATTGGATTTTGAAGATGAAGACCCAAATACCGCGGATTATGAACCAATGACAGAAGATGATATGTATGCTTACGAACCAGAAATGATGGAATCAGCTTGGGCCGAAGAAATGGACGAAGTTGATGTTTCAGGTT
>Ga0209500_10001255_pt1 | contig 19339 bp, 19 predicted proteins | sample S_140212_EF_Meta_FD_187323 | JGI IMG/M metagenome (GOLD analysis project Ga0209500, IMG submission 187323) | Freshwater microbial communities from Lake Simoncouche, Canada to study carbon cycling - S_140212_EF_MetaG (SPAdes) (version 2) | ecosystem: Environmental > Aquatic > Freshwater > Lake ... | reverse complement strand
GCTTTAGCAAGCGTCTTGTCGCTTATTTTAAGATTTTTTATGCAGTCATATTTGCAAATGTGGATTCGAACTAAATTGTGTTGTGCATTATACTGTCCAACACCATTTCTATACAATAAAGGATATTATATATATAAATAAATAACCGAATTAAATGATAAGTCAATCAGAAAAAATATTTTTACTTATTTTAATGTTATTGTTTGTTGGTTTAAAAGTATATTGCGTCTACACAATGCTTACACTTAAATAAATTAAAATTTTAGATAAATGTAAATATTACTTTGGATTACTCGATTGTTTGTTGCGTTTTTCAAGTTCTACCTCGTATATACGATTACGAAGTTCTGTACTACTATATTTATGATCTCTTTTATGATAATATAATTCGATCCCATTCTCGATGCAGTATTGTTTTCCAGTAAAGTTTTTATCAATATATTCATCACCTAAAAAACGAATATGCATTGTTTGTGTCTTAATCAAATTCAGCAAATCATCTTCCGTTTCATAAACTAAAATTTCATCAATATATTTTACCGCTTGCAATTGAACATATCTTTCATAAACGCTTTGTATCGGTTTATTTTTAATACCAGGTCTGTCTATGGTAGGATCAACTTGTAGCGCAACTTTAAGATAGTCGCACCTTTCTTTTTCTTGCTTGAGCATTGTAACATGCCCTGCATGTAACATATCAAACGATGAAGATTGAAATCCAATTTTCATATTATCTATTTTCACGTTTACGTTTACGTTTGTGTTTGTGTTTGTGTTTGTGTTTGTGTTTGTGTTTGCATCCATTTTATTGCTTTATTACTTTTTATTTTTTTATCTCTTTAATATTGTTAAAATTAAATTTTAAATTTATTTTTATACACACTTTAATTTTTCGCCGATTTCTTTGAAATAAAATCCGTTATAACAAACATTTTTCGACAGCGCTTTAGCAAGCGTCTTGTCGCTTATTTTAAGATTTTTTATGCAGTCATATTTGCAAATGTGGATTCGAACTAAATTGTGTTGTGCATTATACTGTCCAACACCATTTCTATACAATAAAGGATATTCATAATTATTGAGCTCTGACTCAAACATTGTTCTCAATTCTTCATCGCAATCATCATATATTTTATAATAAAATCCTCTTGATATAATCGATTTTTTTACAGGAATGTCTAATCCGGACGATTCATACCCGTTGCAATGCGCGGCAGTTTTTCGGTCAATGTATACATTTATAATTTTTGTCTTGTCGCCATCAAGTTGTGCAATGTATCCCACATTTTGAGGTCGCGTTTTCTTTGTGGGTAATATAGTATGGTGCACTACACTTGCATCAAGATCTCTATCAACAAGCAACCACCTGTATCCATGATACACCGTGTTTTCCCTAACCGCCTTATTCATCGACGGTCTTTTGATATCTGAATTTTCCTTCATGGCTTCAGACACGCTGTCATATACTTTTACCAATTCAAGTGTATCGGGGTGAATTTTTTGTAATCTCGGACCCAACGTAACAAGAGCCGTATTGAATCCGGTTGTAGTTTTCATTTGTGATGCACTCATTTTTTCCATCATTTCTTTCGTTCGTTTTTCATTGGCATCCACCTTGCCCGATAGTTGTTTGACTGAATTAACCAATTCGTGCAACAATCCATTTTCATTTTTACCTTCATTCATTTGAACGAGCAGTTTTAATTTTTCGATCTCAAGTTCCAAACTGCTATTATTGACTTCATTGAAATTCTTCACATTGTTTGTTATAATCTGAAGTAGTGTATGATAAGACAAATTTCTGCCAATTAAAAACAATTCTTGCTCCTTTTCATGATTCTTCAAATCGGTCACCCTGTTCAATCGAACGCTTTCATGATTATGAATGAAATTTTCAAAATCTTTACTCCTGTGCACACAAAAACAATCCAGCAGCACACACTCATCATATTTGCTTTTATGATCATTGTATCTGCCCGATATTCCGCGCCGACTCTCGCCGATTTTTATAATATATTTACCGACATGTTCAAGCGTTTTTACTTTAATAACGTAAACAACGGAACATGCCGCATCGTATTCTTTCAGTAATATTTTTTCCCTCTCAAGCACCTTTTCTTTTTCCAATTTTATTTCATACTCCTTCTTCTTGGTGTCTTCAAGGGATGCCATTTCGCCCTTTGTTTGTTCTAATTCTTCTTGTTTTTCTTCCAATTCTTCTTGTTTTTCTTCCAATTCTTCTTGTTTTTTATCGATTTCTTTTTGCATATTGTAAATACCTGTAACTCGAATTTCCTTAACCACTTCGCAAACCCAATTTTGAAATTTTTGGGCAATCGGTTTTCTCGATCGAAACAGCACTTTATATAATCCTTTTTCTGTCAAAAATGTCACTTCTTGACTGCCACCAAGTGTGTGCATAGTATGCACTACCTTTTCAGATTCATCATAATCTCTTAAAACAGAACGAATTGATGCAATGTCTAATACAACTCCAACATCACTTGCTCGAAATAGTGGGTCATTTACTGTTCCTTTTATAACAATTTCGGTGTGCAAATCATTTGCATTGAATGCTTTTATTATATCCATGTTGATCGGTTGGGCGTTTATATATGATTAACAACCTTTTGTCTTTATATTAAATTTTCAATTTATATTTAATTATTTTATAAAACAAATAATTAAATGTATAATCATACTAAAATAATTAAAATAAAATCGTAACTGTATTTTTTGTTACTGATAAACGGTTTAATTGCTGTAAGCAAGACCACCCATACCGCTCATAATACGGAGAACGTTGTAGTTGGTAGCATAGACACGAACTTTGGCGGTCTTGGTGCCTTCAACAGTAGCATTAGACAACACGAGCTGAAGGGTTGCGTTGTCAATGCGGGAGAAGTTGCAACTCCCAGATGGTTGATGTTCCTCAGGCCTCAACGCAAATGAGTAAATGTTGATACCGGTGTCGGGAGTGCGGGTGTGGTGCTGGTAGGGCTGAACGAGGTCAAAGTAAGTTCCTTCACGCTCAGAGAATCGGTCCTGACCGTTGAGCTGGAGCTTGGCAGTGACGACGGGGTTCTGACCCCAGCAATGCAGGGGGAGGGAGGTCTCGGCGAGAACAAAGGTGCCGGCATCAGAAACGCCGGAGTTCATGTAAGGAGAAGAGCCGGCTCCGGTAGAGGGGTGGTAGAAACCGGCGGCGGCGTTCATTTCATCGTATGCGTCATTGTTGTGGGGAGAAGCGTTCCACCACTGCTCGTTGTGAGCAGCTGCGCCGTCAGCAGCGCCAGCTTCGTAGAAGAGGCCAGAAGCATCAATGTACTGATCAACGGCTTCAGGGCCACCAAATGCGTGGATGGCGTTAGGAAGGGCGTCGACGGCGTCGGTGTAGTTGAAGGGCTGGGCACCGAGCAGACGGTACAAGAGCTGTTCGCAATCGAGGGAAGAGCAGTAGTCAACGTTCTGATCTGGCTGAACAACCCAAATGAGTTCCTTAACGGGGTGGTTAAAGTTAAGCTTGATCTTGTTGGAAGAAGAACCGACGGACTCGTCACCGGTGAACTGGAGCTGTTCAATGAGGTACTCGTGGGGGTTCTGGGCCATGCGCCTGCGCTCGTCAGTGTCCAAGAAGACGTAGTCGACGTACAGAGACGCGGCAACGAGGGACTGATTGTATGCGGCAGTAACGCGACCACCAGCGGCGGCGCAGTTGCTGTGGTTCAGAGAACCGACAGCCCACAAGCACTCATCGATGGGGCGGATATCGAGATTGATCTTGACTTCGTGGTACTGAAGGGCGATCAGGGGCAGAGCGAGACCGGGGTTGCGGCAGTACCAAAACTGGAAGGGAACATAGAGGGTGGTTTCAGGGAGGGCGTTACGAGGAGCGCAAACCTGGCGAGGAGCATTGCTCTGACAAGGACCGTCGACATCGTTAAAAGAGGGATCGGTGATAAAGGTGAGTTCGGTGGTGTTTCCGACCATTCCGTAGTAACCTTTGGTCTGGTCAACGGGCAAAGTGAGGTTGTTCCAGATGTGCATCCAGTCACCGTATTGGCGATCAATGCGCTGACCACCGATTTCAACTTCAACCTGAGAAATGAGCTGTTCACCGGGAAAGTCGAGCCAACGGGCATAAACACCGGAACCGGTGGCGTTGTTCTTCATGCTCTGGTTGATTTCGGGGAGAGTGACCTGAAGGTAAGTGCGGTATGCAAGATCGCCGTTGCGGCTGATGGTGCAAGTGACACGACGACCGAAATCTGCCTGTCCGTTAAATGTTTGTTCAATTGACTCCATTGCGAAGTTGGTGTGACGTTTGTATGATACCTTCCAGAAAGTGATCTGAGGGTTGCCCGTGAGATAAACATCCTGGGCACCATAAGCTACAAGTTGCATTAATCCTCCTGCCATTTTATATAGTTGTTATAATATTGCTAAAGAAAAAAATTTTAAGAATTTTGTCTAATTCAATAAAAAAAATGAATTTTTAATGAATTAAATTTATTTTTTTTCTTATTTTTCTTATTTGTTCAATATTTTTCTTATTTGTTCAATATTTTTCTTATTTGTTCAATATTTTTCAATAAAAATAATGAACAAATTTATTTTAATAAAAAATGCCTAAATATTCTTGGATGATTCAAAAATTTTATTTTATAAAAATGAAACAAGTAAAAAAGTTAAAAGTCATTAAATAAAAATTATATTTACAAGTTTTAGAATATAAAGTTGTTTAATTATATAGTATATAAGTAAGTAAGTGAATTTGAATATTTTTATGTGTTTTAATGCCATCTTTTAAATATAAAACAAATAAAAAAATAACTGTAGACAATAAAAGTATTGTAACATTGGATAATCGACACAAGGAAATGCAGTTGCATTTTTTAAATGTTACAAATATTATTATACCCAATCTTTTAAAAGAAAAAAAAGAATTGGCAAGTATATTGAACAACGAAGAAGAAATAAGGAAATTTCCAATTGAAAAGCAGCTTGAATTAAAAGATCGTTTATCTGATATCAAAAATACTCTTAAAACGCATAAAAATAATATAAAACAGTATTATTTAAGTAACTCCAAATATATTTTCGATTATTTCGAAAACAAGAAAGAAATATCAAAGGGAACAAACAAGACAAAAATTCTAAATTCTTTTTTTAAAATAAACGATTCGACCGATCGTACAAACGAACTTGCATCAATCAACGACAACAACGTTAAAAAATTTCTGTCAAACATTGACCACTCGTTTATAAACGTGAACGATTTCGTATTTCAAACGGATACGTGCAAACATTGCAATGTCGGCGAGCTTATACCAGTGGAACACGAAGGCATTCTTGTTTGCAATAATTGTTCAAAATATGTCGTGTATTTTTTTGAAAGTGAAAAACCGTCTTATAAAGAACCTCCAAAAGAGGCATGTTTTTATGCGTATAAAAGAATCAATCATTTTAAAGAAATTCTTGCGCAGTTTCAAGCAAAAGAAACGACTCAAATACCACCAGAAGTCATTGATAATATTAAATTACAAATTAAAAAGGAGAGAATTAGTTTATCCAAATTTACAAATACAAAAGCCAAAGATGTACTAAAAAAACTTGGTTATAATAAATTTTATGAGCACATACCATACATTAAAGATAAACTCGGAATTAAACCGCCAACTATGACACCGCAATTGGAAGAACAATTGTGCAATTTGTTTATGGAAATACAAGGACCTTATGCAAAATTTTGTCCCGATGATCGTGTTAATTTTTTGAATTATTATTATACAATTTATAAATTATGCGAATTGCTCAGACAAACACAATTTCTATCGTATTTTCCATTATTGAAAGATAGAGAGAAACAAATTGAACAAGACGAAATATGGAAAAAAATTTGCGCAGAATTGAATTGGGAGTTTATACCCACACAATAAAAATAAATAATTATTATTATTATAATTATTTATATTATAATTATTTATTTTACATACATACATATATATATAATAATATAATACCACTACTATAACTTTCATGGATTTCGATATTAATCCTCTATTTATTTTTTATATAACTTTAGGCGGCAATTTTGTTGCACAATTATTTCCTTGCCAAGTTCAAAAATTATTCACGGAAAATATTTACTATAAACATTTTCTTGCATTTTTTATTTTATTTTTTGCAATCATACTCACATCGGAAAAATCTGAAAAAATAACTAGTGTTATATTTTCAAAAACAATACTGTTATATGCATTGTTTATCATTTTAACGCGAATGGATAAGAATTTCTTTTTGATGTTTTTTTTTATATTGTGCATTAAGTTTATTATTGTCAATGAATATACAAACACCCACGATGCCGTTTTGAAAGAAAAATATGATATTTTAAATAAGGGATTAAATTATGCATTAATTTGCATCGGAATAGTTGGATTTATATTGTATTATGGAGAGAAAAGATACGAATACGGAAAACGTTTCAAATTTTCAACATTTTTATTAGGAAAACCAGTTTGCAGAGAATTTATTATACCATCAAATTATATGCGCAATTTAAATTATGCGTTTTCTAAGTAAAGTAGTAAAGTGTAATTATGTGTCGCCAGAAAATACATCAATGTCTAAATCTCCGAGCGATACGGCTTCTCCAATATGAAGCGCATCATTCTCGTCTTCGTCGTCGTCGTCCCCGTAACTACTTTCTTGTTCTTTGCGTTTTGCAAAGTTTTTGATACTTATTTCTTCTAATCTTTCCAGCGTTTTTGGCGCATTTATCAATTCTTCGCCTTCAGAGTCATTTAACATTCTCACCCTGTCAATGTCATCGAATTTTATGGTTTGTTGTTTGACACTTATTTCTTCATCTTTGTCTGCTGGCTTCTGTTCCAATTCTTGTTGTTCTTGTTGTTCTTGTTGTTCTTGTTCTTCTTGTTCCTGTTCTTCAATAATGGGATCCTGAGAGATAATTTCTTCAGTGTCAACCACTTCGGTGTCTTCTTCAATAAATTGGTCTTCAATGTACACTTTCAACAAATGTTCGATTGGAATGCTCTCTCGAATGGTGTTGAGTATGCACTCTTTAATAATTAATTCCAATTGGTGATTATGTTTTTGAATTTGTAAATGTTTTGTTGTTCTTTCAAATAGAAACACGTTGGAATATACCTTTCTTGCAACATTGATATAAACTTTGTGAATAAATTCTGTAAGCTTTGGTATAGAAATATCGATTTTTTTTTGTTTGCTTCCAGCGCGCATGCACGTTAGCATTTTAAGCTGAATAATGTGAACACATGTAATTAATTCTTCAATGTGACTGCAACCGCTTTGATCAACAATCCGTTGCGATTCTTTTTCAATAATTGCAGAATTCCATTTAGGAACACGCACTAGAAAATTTTGAAATGTCATTAAATATTTTGGGGCCTCCTCGTTTTCTATACATAATTTCCAAGCTTCTTCAAATATTGATTTAAGCCCAGAATGTATATGCGGAGTTAAAATGTTTATAAGGCGCGAACAAAAATCATTGCGCGATTCATGCAAATTTCCAATCACAAAATCGTCCATTTAAATAAAATGTGCAATAATAAAGAATAGAGAAATAGAGAAATAGAGAAATAGAGAAATAGAGAAATAAAGAAATAAAGAAATACCCGCTTTACATGAATGATATATTTTCTAAAGTTAAATCACTACGAAATATTAAAAAATATAAAATAAACAACATTAATAATTTTTCATTTCTAAATTCTCTCTTTATTTTCTGATATGTAATCAAATATTCATATTTTTTAAGTTCTTCTATGTTTGTACAATGTTCTATATAATAAATCAAATCAATACTACAATATCCCTTATTATATAATTTTGTAATAAGCAACATGCAATCTAGAATTACGTTTTTGTTAGTGTCATCGTTTTCATTCTTGTCATCTTGTTCTGCCACCACAATTGTATTTGCATCAACGGATTGTTTTTTCTTTATAAAATTGCCTAAAGCGGTTTTAACGTATGTGCGCCTATTATTATCCCCAAGTTTAAAATCATATATTCTATTCAAATTATATTCATGCAAATTGATAACAGCGTCATTTATAACTGGTTCTGGAATATATATCTCACAAAATCGTGATAGAATGGGTCTTAGTAATTTGTATTTATCTTCTACAATAATAAAAAAACGTGTAGAACGACTAAATAATTCAATGCATCTTCGAATTGCAGATTGCGCATCAATGGTTAACTTGTCGGCATTCAATAAAATAACGGTCTTGAAAATATCGCCATCCCTCAAATCCACGTTTGTTTTTGAAAAAAATTTCAAATCTTCCCGAATAAATCGAATGCCTTTTCCGTGTGCGCAATTTACGTGCATTACATATGTTTGAATTGTATGCTTGTCTCCGCCATACACATTATTTACAAATTCACTTACAAGTGCATTTTTTCCACACCCGGACACACCATGAAATATAATATTGGGAATCTTTTTTTGTTTTATAAAATAATCTAATTTTTTTTTAATATCGGAATGAATATTTATTTTATTTTTATTTTCTTTTTCACTAGTAATATTATTTATAGTATTCATAATATTCATATTAAATTTTAATTTTATTTAACAATATTTAACAATATAATCAAGTTTTTAATTCATTAAGATGATATATAATATTTAACAAATTATTTAATGAATATGGAAAATATTAGTATTCGTTAAAAAAATAAATAATATATGCAAATATAGATTATAAAGTCAAATTATTTTATCATTGTTGATTATTATTTATTATGGATAATATTTTTGTAGTCGGATGTGTCATTTCCACTGTATTTTTTTTAGTTAAATTTCTAGAAATGCGATTTTCGGTTGAAGAACCGAGACCCTTAAAATACTTGATGCGCGACACAATCGTTGTTTATGCAAGTTGCATTATCGGCTATTATTTAATGTTACAATTTCATTCTGAAGGTGCAGGGAAACAACCATTAGAGGTTTTTACTGATATTCCTGGATTTTAACTGCATTTTTATTTTTTTATTTATACTTGATTTTCCAGTAAGTGAAACAGTTTAAGTTTTAATTTCGAAAAATTTTCATTAAAACTTAATATTCTTGCATAATTTGAGTGATACATGGTTGCAAACTGTTCGATTGTTAATATTCTACTATAATTATCATTCTTCCACTGTGTAAATATTTTAAGTATTTTTTTAAACAACTTGTCTGTTAATTTAGTAAACAATTCATTATCTGATATTTTTCTCCACCTTTTTAAATCATACACTAAAATCTCGTTTTTCGAACCTTTAATTGAACATATGGGATAAGGATTCATTTTTTTTTTATTCAAGTCACCCATTATAAAATGACACGCCCATTCAATAATGTCCTTGGATTGAAACAATTTTTCCAAATCTTCAGGTACCATTTCGAATCCATTTACCCATTCACTAAAATCAGAATCGGAAAGCCCTTCTCTTCTTGTTCCAATTTCTACTTCGGCGTCATCTGTTATTCTTCTTACTTCTTCTTTCTTCTGTAATTCACGTAAATACTTTTTCATTTCAGCCATTTCCGTCTTCATCATTTCCACTTCACACCTGAGTTTCCTAATTTCGTCACAACAATCTTTTTTTTTTTGGACTTCTTCTCGTTGTTCTTGTTCTATTTCAACCGTTTTTATCATGTCGTCCTGTATCATTTTCGGTTTTATTCTAATTTTTGTCATATTGGTTATAATATTGGTTGTCGCATTTTAAATAATTAAACATTTACAATAATAAAATCAATTTTAATTCATTTATTAATTCATTTATATAATTCAATTATTAATTCATTTATATAATTCAATTATTTTATAATATTATTTATAATGAATAAAATAATATTAGTAGGTGCATTTTTTATAATATTTGTCGTTTTTGAAATACTTTTATATTACATTTACAAAAATAAAAAAAACATTAAAGAATCATTTTTAGAATCATATCAAGGATCTGAAACAAATTATGAAAGTTGTATAAAAAGCGGATATCCGCAAAAATGGTGTTTGAAAACACCAGAACCATACGGCATTCCAAATCCCGATTCACTTTTAGAATGTAACGATGGCAATAAGAATAAGAATAATAAAAATAATAAAAATTAATTCATGCTATAAAATGAATCCTCTAATGTATCGCCTTTATGATCTTGATTTTGACTTGGATCCGGACCCTGATTCTCAGTTAAACGCGACAATCCGTGATCCGTATTTTTGTCAATTACCACATTCTCCGTCTCAAACATTTGTTTTCGAATGTCGTCAAGCGTTATAGAATCGCCATGACCTTCATTATCACCGTCATCGTTATCACTGTCTTCGTCGTCGTCCACCAAGTTCTTAACACTCACCAGTTCGCCATTCGAATTAATCGTCTGAGTCAATTTATTGCCCGATTTTTCAGCATTCTTCTTGTTTTCCTCAATTGCTTTTTCCTTCGCCTCTTTTACGCGCTTGTCAAATTCCTTCTTGGCATTGTCTTCATTCTTCTTCTTTTCCGACATGAGCTGATTCAGCGTCTCTTCCATGTATTCCACGCGCCCGGTCTTATACGCATCTGGATGAAACGGAACCCACATGCCCACCGGACCCACATAAACGTCGTGATTCGGATCAACTTCGCGAAGCAGCTTGCAACGCATTTCCGCCTCTTTTTGCGACGCAAAAACACCGCGCACTTTGATTCCTCGTACATTTGTCTGAAATTCGTGCTGTTCGCCAAACTCGGCGTCCAGTCGCTCTTCGCTGTTATCAACAAATGTCTTGAAATCATCATTCACGTTGTATTTTGTGAGCTCATTGTGCTCGTTCTTGATAAAATCCTGGAAATCTTCATTCACTTTATCAAAAGTCAAATTGTACTTGTAGGAAATAAAACTGATAAAATGAAGCATTACATCCGTCGACTTTTTATAATTCCACTGTTTCAAAAACTCTTCGAAAAAAAACTGTTCGCGCTGCTTTATAATGTGTTCTGGACTCACAAATGACAAACAGGCAAATTTCTGTCCCGAAATCGGTTTATCCTCTTCCAGAAGGTCGACATAATTCGCATTTGAACTCCCATCCTCATTCTTTTTCAATTCTACCCCCAGCGGTCTATTATCTTTAGGCATTTTTACTTATTTTTTATTTTTATATTAACTATAAATTCATATTTAAGTATTTTAAAAATTAATATATAATATTTTAAATGAATTTATTCTTTTTATTATTTTCAATATTTTTAATATTTTTTTAATATTTTTTTAATATTTTTTTAATATTTTTTTAATATTAAAAATAATATTAAAATATTAAAAATTATATTTATTTATTTTTTTTTCTATTCTTTTATTATAATATAATATAATAAAAATGTACAACAACGTTTTAGATTTAGGAGAGCTTGTAAAACGCGCAATAAAGTATTTGGTTGAAGGTATTATGGTGGCCATCGTTGCATTTTCTATTCCCAAACAGCGTCTCAGGTTGGAAGAAGTTGGCCTAATCGCATTGTCTGCTGCCGCAACCTTTGCCATTCTCGACGTCTATGTTCCTAGTTTAGCGGTTTCAGCTCGTTCTGGTGCCGGGTTCGGAATCGGTGCCAACCTCGTCGGTTTCCCAAGGTAATCCAAGGTAATAAATGAAAAAATAAATAAAAGATAAAGTCAATACAACAGTTACGGTTTACAGATTATAATTTTAACATAAATTATAATCTACACACATTACATATACATATAGATTTATATTAATAAAATGGTCAAACGCGCATTATTGGTTGGAATTAATTATAAAAACACCCCTCATCAACTTAACGGCTGCATCAATGATGTGAATAATATGACAAGTTTTTTACAAACACGATTAGGATATGAAAATAAAAATATTGTCATGTTGACAGATGATACGCTCGTTAAACCAACAAGAGCAAGCATATTAAAGGGATTTGATTCATTAATTAAAGTATTGAAATCGGGAGATGAAGCATTTTTTCATTATTCGGGACACGGTTTGCAAATTCCCGATTATAATAGAGATGAGGAAAGCGGCTATGATTCTGCAATTGCTCCAATTGATTTTACAAGGTCGGGATTTATAAGCGACGATCTTATTCGAACAAATTTAATTCAAAAAGTTCCAAGAGGAGCCAAGTTGTATGTCATTTTAGATGCTTGTCATAGCGGAACTGGATGCGATCTTCTTTATAAATATGATGACTCCAGTTATCTTCAAAAAAATACAAGTGTTTTACCAGCCACTTATATTCCATCTGACTGGGCTCTTAAACAAACCATGTATGAATTTAAAAGATATAGTAAAACGGCAGGCGAAGTGTATTGCATAAGCGGTTGTCAAGATGACCAAACAAGTGCAGACGCGTACATTCAAAGCGAGAAAACGTTTAATGGTGCTTTAACTTATATTTTATTATCGCTTCTAAAATCAAGTGATTTAAAAACTTTAAAATGGAAACATTTGTTAAAAGACATATGCTGTAATGAAAAAGTTCAAGGATACACTCAACGAACCGCCATAACTTCAGGCAATCCCTTGAATCTAGAAAGCGCTGTTTTTCCATTATTATCGTTAGCATTGCCATTAGCACCCGTTAAAGTATCCATAATTCCGCTTAAAAAATATAAAAATAAAAACATAATAATGAAAAAAATATTTTTCATATAAATAATTTATTTTATTTTTCATGTAAATAATTTATTTTATTTTTCACACACCAGCTTGATGATTCCACTTCTACATATAGGACATTCGTTCTTTTCAATCTTGTTATAACATTCCGGACACATTACTCTGTGACTGCATGGAAACAATCGCACGCTCGATTTATTTTTAAAACACATGATGCATTGTTCTTCTTCTACATCTGTTTGGACGCTTTGGGTTCCGGGAACCAACGGCAGCTTACCATGATGATGATGATTATGATGCGGTTGATGCAAAAAGGCCGCAAAATCCTGGTAATTCGGACCATAGGGGTCTTGAATAGCGGAAGCAATAACAGGTATAGCTGCTAACACGGGTGCCGGAGGCGCCGTTACTATAAAATCGCCAACATCCGTCATTCGTCGATAAAATCCCAAATATCCTGAACGCGCGCTTTCACTATCGCAAATTCTTATTCTCGTCGCATTCCGATCATTCTTTTCATAATACACGCTTCCATTCTCATTTCGCGACAGTTTAAATATAATATTCGGCACCAACCCGTCAAGTTCAATCGTTACAACATCCCCATAATTGCTGGTTTGGAAAAATAAATGCGACGAGTAACGCGTTGCATAATATTTTACTTGCGGCACAGTTTCATCATACATGAAATCGCGATACGCCCATGCTTGATAATTACGCGCTTTAAACCAGTTTGCATCCGGCACATCCGTTAAAAATATTTTTATGTCGCTCATGTCAATGATGGGAACTGCAATTATATTTGTACCAAATGAAACATGCGTCGGTTTATAATGGTCGTCATCGTGCCTGTACACTGTTACACCGTTGTCCGCTTCATACGCAACCTCGGGACGATACGCCGGTCTATTTTTATATTGCGTAAATGCAAGAGCATACCGTTTCCATTGTTCAGAACCACGATCTATGCTTATTGGAACCCATTCTGAATCCACTTTAATCTGAATGTCGCGAATCTCTCTTTCGTGATTCATTTGGCTTTTTAGCGTATTTATATAAAATGATACATTATGTTTTTAACTTGTTTACTTAAATAAATTATTTTTTCATTTATTAATTTATATATTTATTAATTTATATATTTATTTATTTATTTATTTATTTATTAGTAAAATAAAATAATATATTACATATAATAATTACATATATTATACATATATATATATTATCTTATAAAAATTATAAAAGTTAGTAAAAATGTCATTCACTCGTTTTCATGATGACCCGTGCAGGATAAATAAGCAGCTGCAAGAATCAACCGATCCCGGGCGCTACATGCTGAACATGCCGGGCAATGGCGATAAACCGTGCTATTTCGAAGACCCGTACATTCGAATTCAAGGGTGGGGCGCCAATTTAAGAACAAATACAATTAATTTAGAAAGTAATTTGAAAGGTTTGAGTCAACCGCTATCAAGAGATTGCATGCAAAATAATTACGTTACTACCGCCGTTTCTAGCAGCCCACTATCATATCCGTCATGCAAATCGACGGTTGAACAGTCACGCGTCACACACCCAGCGTGGACGTATCGGGATTTAGAACAAACCAATTGGTACTATCCCCAACTCAACCCGCAAGAAAATGTGTGTATTACATTTCAGAATAATTTAAGCACGCGAATTTTGGAAAAAAATAATTATGTCACGAAACTTCCATGTTTCCCTTTTTTACGATGATCAAATTAATTATAAAATGAATATAAATACAACTCTATAATTATAATACAAATAATACAAATAATACAAGCACAAGCAAGTAGAGTCAGAATATGCCCCGTCTAGTTTTTCATGTGAAACAGCACAACAAATGGTCAATTTTCGTTCAATATTATAATAATATATTTCATGTATTTGGAAGACGATCTTTTAATCAGAATACTGTTTTTCATACTACTTTTGTTGGTTATCACACTGTTTATTTGTATTTAGAAGAAATCTTGGATTTTACAAAAAATAGACCCGATTATTCTATTACGCTGTTTTGTTCCGACCTTTTGGAAGATAGTCCGTTTTCTGAATTTGAAACATATGCAAATGATAGAACGAAGGAAGTTATTGGTTATGACTATATTCAACTATACGAAACCAAGATTTTAAGATATTTAGAATTTGTTCAAAGAAATGTTTACATTGACGAATTTAAGTAATTTTTTATAACTCTTATAGAATAATTTATTTTTTTATTAAATTATTATTAAATTATTATTAAATTATTATACTATTATTTAATAAATAGTATAATATACTATAATATAGTATAATATTAATATAGTAAAAAATATATTACATACATATATATAATAATTAATAAAATGGAGTTGGCAATTCCAATCGTAGCATTGGGGGGGATGTATTTAGTATCAAATCAAAATAAAAAGAGTAATGGATATGACAATAGTAACAATAATAACAATAGTAACAATAATGCAAATAGAATGAAAGAATCATTTTTGAACGCGGGTCAAAATAACCGGGTAAATCAGCAAAATGTGCTTCCCAATACAAATATTCCGACCACAAACTATCCGGTAATGCAGCCGAACACCGGTTCCAACGTGAACGCATACGCCCAGCCAAACGCAGTAACCGACAAGTACTATAATTCAAGCGTGGGACAAAGAGTGTTGCAAAATCCGGACCAATTCGGAAACTCGTATAATCCAAATACCAATTCAAAAAAAAATCCAGGATTCGCAAGCCCAAATACCGTATATTCTTTAACAGGCGAGCCAATCAATCAGACAAATTTTCAACATAATAACATGGTGCCGTTCTTCGGGGCAAAGATTAAGGGACGAACCACCGACGCAAATGCGATGGAATCCGTTCTTGATACGCTATCAGGCGCCGGCTCTCAAAAAATACGCAAAGAAGAGCGCGCCCCGCTATTCGCTCCGCAAAATGACATTAATTTTGTCAACGGAATGCCGAATGTAAGCGATTTTATTCAGTCACGCGTCATGCCCGGAAATAAAATGGCAAATGTGAAACCATGGGAAGAAATTCGTGTTGGGCCGGGGTTAGATCAGGGATACACCGCAAAAGGCAGTGACGGATTCAATTCGGGAATGGAGGCGCGCGATAAATGGGCCGATCGAAATGTAGACCAGCTTCGCACGTTGAATAATCCTAAAGTCACATTTGGCTTGGAGAGCCACGAAGGTCCAGCGTACAGCTGGAATAATTTGAATGCGCCTACCCCAGAAACATTTGGAAAGGTCGAAAAATACTTGCCGGATAAGTTTTTTTTGAATACTTCTGATCGCTGGCTAACCACAACCGGCATTGAAAAAGCGCAAACCGCTCGGGCAAAGGAAGTTTATAAACCACAGTCGCGCGTTTGCACCAGTACCGGGTACTTTGGCGCGGATTCCAATGTTACGGGAACAAACACTTATGCGCCGGAAAATTATGAACCCGCTAAACGCCCTGAATATAGCGCAAAACCTGTGACAAATGCTCACAATGGTGGCAAAAATTTTACTCCAGGCGAAAATGACTACGGGCGCGACGGTTTCAAACTTTTATCAAACAATCGTGGAACCACTAAAAGCCACGAAGGCGGAATCATTCACGGTGCCCTTAGAGCAGTTGTTGCACCGGTTCTTGATTTTTTACGACCGTCCCGAAAAGAAAATGCAATCGGAAATATTCGCTTGTACGGCGATGTCAAACCGGCGTGCGGTTCATCCGGCATTGTTTATAATCCGGCGAATCGCGCACCCACAACCATTAAGGAAACGACAGAGGGGCTTCTCGGGTTTGACCACTTGAATGTGGACGCGCAAACTAGCGGCAGCGGTTATTTGGCAAATCCGCAACAGGCGATTTACAACCAGCGCGATACAACCAGCGTGCAATACGTTGGATCCAGTGGCGGGGCCACCAATCAGGGCGTCGGTGTGTATGAAGCACAATACAATCAGCACAATAATGTGAATAAAATGACCACAAGTTTCACGCCCGCTGGAAATATGAACATATTTAATCCAACTGAAAATATTTGCGTGAAACGCAATGACGAGAATTGCGACCCATGGATACCAAATCCAGTTTTTAGAATTTCAAATCCGCCTGGACTGCAAACGTACGGAAAACTTGAAAAATATCCTCAACACTATCAAGAATCTGTCAACTGCGAACGCATTCAACCCGATATTTTAGACGCATTTCGAAAAAATCCATACACGCAAAGTTTACACAGTTATGCATTACATTAAAATGCTTATTCAATTAATTAATAATTGTAATAAATAAATAAAAATAATTAATTATTTATATTTATTTTTATTTATTATAGTTTTAATATTTATATAATATAATATAAGGTGATTTATTATTGATTTCTTTCTATTCATGAAACTAAATTTAGATTTAAATATTAAAATTGGAAAATGGGTATTATTTAGCATTCTTATATTGGTTATACTATACGGTTCCTATTTCAGTTTATTTGGATTAAGAGAAGGATTTGAATCGGGGACGTGTCCGACGGGCTGTTACGGCCCCCTCGAAGTCGGTGGAAATTGTAAATTGTACAACGTTGAAGATGGCTATAATGTTTTGAATATTGAAGCTGGCGCCGTTAAAGATAATTTAATAATACCCCCTGGATTGCACACGGGTAATGATATCGCCGGTGTGCTACAAAATTATAAACCGATAGGCGCCGCTGGTCCTTTTTTTACATGCACATACCATGATCCCGGAAACCAAAAGCTTGCGCATTATGGACAGTTTGAATTTAAACGCGTGGACGATCCATCTGTTGCAGATCCCGTTGTTATCATATTTCCAACTCCGCAAATGCAGCGCTTGTTTGGATTGAATACAGCCACTGCTGACAGGATAACGCTTACAGGAACCGACTCCGTTTATACCACACCCAACCTGAATCCTCCCATTTTACCAATTGGTACAAAACCTACCGAAATTTGTCCATTTGAATGCGACGTCAATGACCCGAAAGCTGTTTGCGCATATGACAAAGATTGCGCTAATTGTTTGCCACAAACCGTTTGCAAAAGTGGAAAATGTCCAAAACCTAGCCCGTATCCGCCTCAAAGCCAAGGTGGTGGTGATGGTGGCAGAGGTGGCAGAGGTGGCAGAGGTGGCAGAGGAAAAGGCGATGAACCCGATGTTTTAGATTGTTCTCAGGCAAAATGCTACGAACAGTCAAATAATTCAGGACCAAATGATCCGAACTATGACGAAGATGTAGGATTTTGCGGAATTGATTATGTGGATAAATCCGGATTGAAATTCATGTTTGGTTGCGGGTCAACAGAAAATTGCAAAAAATTGGACTGCAATACCGCATGCAAACGCGATCCTAAAACAAAAAAATTTATGGGCGACTGTAGTCCGTATCCGAAAGATGAATCTGAAGGAGGACCAAATGGCGGACCAAATGGCGGACCAAATGGCGGACCAAATGGCGGACCAAATGATAATAATAGCGGATACAATTACTACGATAACGATATGGATAATTACATGAACAAACTCATGAAACCGGGTAAAATGACGCCGAATCAAATGTATAACTTTAATAAATCGCATTATGGTTGTGACGCATCCAAATACGGTTGTTGCGCAGACGGGTTTACGTTTAAAAAAGATGCGAGCGGAAATAACTGTTTCGATTTCCTTCCATACTATAATCCCATTTTATTCAGAGGTGGTGCTTAAAATTTGATTTCATTGTATTATTTCATTGTATTATTTCATTGTATTATTTCATTGTATTATTTCATTGTATTATTTCCTTCAACTCTTCTTCTTTTTTAATTAAAAAAATATAAATTGAAAACTTATTTTATATTTATATTTTTCTCAGCTATTCTATCATCGTCATCATGCCTTCCTCAATCACAGTTTTGTACATTCCTCGCGTCAATCGCAGTCACATGGGTCATGGCGAATATGTCAAACGTGTTTTTGAACATCAGGGATTTGCAGTACTGAAATCTGTCGAATTCTTTGAACACGACATTCCAAGTGCCGCATTTGGGTTTGCAATTATCAAGGTTCAATTTTGGATTCCAGGAATCGTTTCAAAGCACTTTCAAGAACGTTTGCAAGATTCAAGCAAGGAGACGCGCATCGTCTTCTCTGACCCTTCGTTTTGGATTGTCCTCCCCTACAGCGAAAAACAAAAAGTCGTCAAAATTCCTCCTCCTCCTCGCAGTTCCTCTTCATTGTCCATTCAGTTTCCTATTGCCATTGCCAACAAGCACCAAACAAACCAGCCAAACCAGCCAATCACCAATTGCATTTGCGGATGTGGAGGGGTTGAATCCAACTGCTCTTCGCATATCCTGTACAATCAGTTTGTGGACAACATTTGGGCACCATTTGGATCAACCACGGCTCAACCCACAGCTAGAGCTGAACCCACAACTCAGTACCAGTACCAGTACCAACTTCACGACAACTGTCGAAATAGCTGGAGTTCAATGACCAACATGGAAGACAACTTTCGATTCTATGACATGCCGCTTGGTTTTGATGCATCATCATACTAATTCTCAACCTTGAATGAACCCTCTCACAAAAAACAAAAAAAATAAAACTAAAAATAAAAA
>Ga0209500_10001254_pt1 | contig 19340 bp, 19 predicted proteins | sample S_140212_EF_Meta_FD_187323 | JGI IMG/M metagenome (GOLD analysis project Ga0209500, IMG submission 187323) | Freshwater microbial communities from Lake Simoncouche, Canada to study carbon cycling - S_140212_EF_MetaG (SPAdes) (version 2) | ecosystem: Environmental > Aquatic > Freshwater > Lake ... | reverse complement strand
ACAGTCTCATCCAGCCCGCTCTTCAGATCGCGCGCATTCACGCTCACACCGGCTTCGTCCTGGGTCAGGTTGATGACATCCTTGCCAAAGCGCACGTCCACGCAGCCGGCATAGCGCTCAACGCCCGCGCGCAGCACCTTCTCCATCGCCGGCTGGTAGATCATGGACGCGATCGGCTGACCAATCGTCGACGGTGAAAGCCTCATGCGCATCACCTCTTTCTTGGCATACGTGACCCAGCGGATCCCGTCGATGGGGTCCATCAGGGCTAACAGGTCGTCGGCCAGGCCCACGGACTGATAGCAACGCATCGTCCAGTCGTTGACGGTGACCGCCCGGGCACGGGAGTAGATATCCACTTCGCGTTCGAAGGCGATAGCCGAGATACCGTAGGAACCTAGAAAGTTGGCTGCAGATACCCCCGAGGGGCCGTAACCTACGATGGCAACGTCGCAGTCAAATTTGTCAGTTTTCATTTATGTCTCCTTATCGTGATACGTTTGTATGTCGGCTTAGGCATCACGTAAGAACCCGAGAACCAGTGCATTGAACTTCTTGGATTGTTCCCATTGAGCCCAATGGCCACACTGAGCAAACAGAACCATGTCCTGGTTTGGAACGACGGAGAAGCTTTGAGCGCCCGCGGGCAGATTGACCTTGTCCTGCTGTCCCCAGATCAGCAGACATTGATGCGTGAGTGTCTTGAGCCGCGGATCCTCACTTAGATAGGCTTGTCGTGGCAAAGACCCTCCAGGCGGCAACTTCAGCGGAGGATTGGCTGTGATCTGCGGATCGTTGCTTGCCGCAAAACGCTCATCAATAAGTGCTGGGGTGAGCACTGAGACGTCGTACACCAGGTTTTGCAGGAAGGCCGAGAGCTTCTCTCGGGTCGGCCCTTCGCCCAAGTAGTAAGTCACCAGTTGAATAATCCCTGGCGTTGGACCTTGGCCCTCAATATACGCACCGCCCGGCCCCATGGTCACCAACCGCTCTACACGGGCTGGATATTCAAGTGCCATGCAGTAAGCCACTGCTCCGCCAAACGAATTTCCGATCAGATGCGCTTTGCTTATGCCAACGGCATCCATGAAAGCCCGCAGTGCATGTGCTCCGTTCATGAAGGGACTTGGAGAACCAAAGATTTGTAGATTCTTTGACGATTGGCCCCAGCCCAGCATGTCGATGACATACGTGGTGAAGTGCGCCGAAAGTGCATCTATGTTGCGGCTGTAGTTGCTGGCCCCTGTAGCCCCGGGGCCACCGCCATGCAGCAGGATCAGTGCCGGCCCTTGACCCTTGACGGTGTAGTGCATAGACCAAGCCGCACCCTCATGCGTGCCGTTCGCGAAATTTTCTATTTTCATTGGATATTCCTTGGGAAGTTCATTGCAGTGCATTGGTTACCAGGCCCGTCCAGACGCGCCAGGGTGTCTCGTACTCAGCCCGCTTCGCTCATCACTGGCTGGGCATGAATGCGTTCATGTTCGAATTTTTTAAGGAGGTCGAGTGCAACGTCTACGATCATGTCTTCCTGACCACCAACCATGCGGCGCTTGCCCAGTTCGACCAGGATGTCCACCGTCTTGAGACCATATTTTTTGGCGGCCACCTCCGCGTGACGCAGAAAGCTTGAGTAAACGCCGGCATAGCCCAAGGCAAGCGTTTCACGGTCCACACGCACTGGGCGGTCCTGCAGTGGCCGCACGATGTCGTCCGCCGCATCCATCAACCTGTACAAGTCGCATCCATGGTTCCAGCCCAGACGTGCAGCAGCCGCGATGAATACTTCCAGCGGTGCATTGCCAGCGCCGGCTCCCATGCCGGCCAGGCTGGCATCGATGCGGTCACAACCCTCTTCTACTGCGACGATGGAGTTGGCCACACCCAAACTCAAGTTGTGGTGGGCGTGCATGCCGGTCTGGGTTTCGGGCTTCAAGGTGTCCTTGAAGGCGCGGAATCGGTCACGCACGTCGTTCATGCTCAAGGCGCCGCCCGAGTCCACTACGTAACACACGGTGGCACCGTAGCTCTCCATTAGCTTGGCCTGTTCGGCCAAGCCTTTGGGCGTCTGCATGTGACTCATCATCAGAAAACCAACAGCCTCCATGCCCAGATGGCGTGCGTATTCGATGTGCTGCCTGGAGACATCAGCCTCTGTGCAGTGGGTGGCCACACGCACGATGCGGGCGCCAGCGTCGTAGGCTGCTCTCAGGTCGTGGACGGTGCCGATGCCTGGCAGCAGCAGGGTGGCGATCTTGGCATGCTTGACAACACTAGCTACGGCGGCGATCCATTCCACGTCGGAGTGGGCACCAAAGCCGTAGTTGAAACTGCCACCTTGCAAACCGTCGCCATGGGCGACTTCAATCGAGTCGACCTTGGCATCATCCAGGGCTTTGGCAATTTGCTTGGCTTGCTCGACGCTGTATTGGTGACGGATGGCATGGCTACCATCGCGCAACGTAACGTCTGAGATATAGATTTTTTTGTCCATGTCAGTTCTTCCTTCACGCGGCCAGCATGCGCAAAGTCATGTATTCGGCGGTTTGCAGACCAGCGCTGGTCATGATGTCCAGGTTGCCGGCGTAGGCGGGTAGGTAGTGGGCAGCACCTTCGACTTCCAGGAAGATGGAGGTCTTCAAGCCGCTCATGCGGGGCCCGACACCGGGGATGTTGATAGGGTGGCTGGGCTCGATGCGGTCGAACTGCACCTTTTGTTTCAGGCGGTAGCCGGGCACGTAGGCCTGGACGGCGGCCGCCATAATCGCGACCGATTCGGCAATGGCCTCTTCGTCGGCAAAGTCGCTCAGGGTGTATACGGTGTCGCGCATGATGAGCGGCGGCTCGGCTGGATTCAGCACGATGATGGCCTTGCCTTTGGAGGCTCCACCAACGACTTCAATTGCCTTGGAAGTTGTTTCTGTGAATTCGTCTATGTTGGCCCGGGTGCCGGGGCCTGCGCTCTTGCTGGAGATGGAGGCGACGATTTCACCGTAGTGCACCTTGGCTACGCGGTTTACTGCAGCCACCATCGGAATGGTTGCTTGGCCGCCGCAAGTGACCATGTTGACGTTCAGCGCATCAAGGTGGTCTTCACCGTTGACTACCGGGATGCAGTACGGACCGATGGCCGCGGGCGTCAGGTCGATCATGCGTATGCCGGGCTTAAGGCTGCGCAAAAACGCGTCGTTCTTGACGTGTGCACCGGCGCTTGTGGCGTCAAACACAAAGTCGATGTCGGCAAAATTCTGCAGGCGCGTTAAGCCTTCAACGCCTTCGTGGGTTGTGGCAATTCCCAAGCGGGCTGCGCGGGCCAGACCATCTGAAGACTGGTCGATACCGACCATGGCGCCCATTTCTATGTTGATTCCATAGCGCAAGATCTTGATCATCAAGTCCGTGCCGATGTTGCCGCTGCCGATGATGGCGGCCTTGAATTTTCTTGTCATGATTACTTTGATGAGTAAGTCAGACCATGTGGCAGCTGACGCTGCCAAGATCTCCAATTCGCGCGTACACAGCATCACCAGCATTGATTGAAACCATTGGCCCCAATGCGCCGGATAGAACAACCTGACCAGTAACCAGTGGCTGCCCGCGCTGACCCAGCGTGCACGCCAGCCAGTAGGCGGCACGCAAAGGATGCCCAAGGCAGGCGGCACCGCTGCCAGTCGAGACCAGTCGTCCATTGATCGTCATCTGCATGCCCAGTTGACCAAGGTCCATCGCGCCCAGCGTCACTGGCTGCTGACCGAGTACATAGAGCGCCGATGAGGCGTTGTCGGCCACGGTATCCACGAGTGTGATCTTCCAGTCCTTGATCACGCTGTCGACAATCTCCAGCGCCGGGACGGCGTAGGCAATGGAGTTGAGAAACTCGGACCAGCTCGGAGTGTTCGTGGCTAGATCGCGTCCGATGACGAACGCCACCTCGGCCTCCACCTTCGGCTGAATCAATCGAGCTGTCGGGACGCGATCACCATCGAGGTATTCCATGTCATCGAATAGCAGACCAAAGTCGGGCTGATCGACACCAAGCTGTTGCTGGACCGCCGGGCTGGTCAGGCCGACCTTGAGGCCAACCAGACGTCGGCCTGGCTCGGCAAGGCGCGCCCTAGTGTTGATTTCGGCAACCTGGTACGCGGCGTCAATACCAGCAATCCCAAAGGTCTCCGAAATGCGAGCAATGGTGCACCGTTCGCTGCGTGCTTGTCGCAGCGCTTGCGCTGCAGCGTTGATAGTGGTTGTGGTCATGTGCATGGTTCCTTGCTTTGATAGGTCTCGCGCCTGCGAATTCGGGAGTTCAGCGAGACTTGCCTGCGATGTATTCCGGGCGATTGAGTGACGTGATCGCACGACGCATCATCTTCAGCTTGAGTCCTAGAGAGTCGTTCTCTTTGAAGTGGCCCCAAACACTGATACCCTGGTGCTTGACGGGCTTCCAGTTAGTCTCATCGACGAGAATCGGACTCCACCCAATTTCAATTTCGAATTCCGAGGGTGTAACCACATAGAACGACAGCTCACGGTCATTTGGGTGTTGTCCTATTGCATTGGCGATCGAGTAACCCATTTCCCGGCAGCGTTTGTACGCACCCGAAACGTCGTCTAGGTTCCTAGCCTGCAGGTTGAGGTGATGGATACGGGCACGCATCGGATCCATGCGACGGCCACGAGTTGCCGCTATGGCGACGCTATGGTGGCGTTCGTTTACGCGCAGGAACGTAATATCCAGTACCAAGCCACCCGGACTGTCCTCAATGTGATCAGAGAGTCGGGCGTCGAATACCTCTTGCCAGAACGCTTGCAATGCTTCGGGCTCCCGACTCGAGAATGCGACATGACCGAAGCCGCCTGCCCCTGTCGCGAAGCCGCTTGACAGCATCTTCAGAGGCTTTTCGCTGGGTACGGGTTGCGTGTACAGCCCGAAGTTCAATCGTTTGGGTCCAATGAACTTCACGAGCCGCTCCACACCGCACAAGCGTGCCTCGTCGGGTGTTCCGTCGTGCACAACAATCCCGCGGGCTTTCAAGCGTGCAACGACCTCGTTCAATGCGGTTTCATCGTCGACTTGCATGCCAATCCCCGTCACATCCTCAGCTGATCCGGGGGCCACGATCAATCTTCGCTGATGGTCGTCGATACGGAAGGCCAGGGCGCCTGAGTCAACAACGTCGACGTGCAAACCAAGTCCATTTGCACCGAATTCTTTCCATTCGGCCAGCCGATTGGATTCGATAAGAACGTAGCCCAATCGCACCTTACCAAATAACGAAACATCCATGGTCTATTTCTCTCTTTACGTTGATTACAGAACGCCTGCGAGATGCAGTCGTACGTCGGGTGCATCCAATGGAGCTAAATGCCAATGAAGCGATTCATCTTTTTGTGCACACCCAACAGGTCAACATTTATCATCCATTATTGTCAACATTCGATGACAATGTCATTAAGACACAGCTGTCGTTATGAAAATATTGTGGATTACCCTAGTGCGTGCAGTTTTTGGCGCATCTAGTTTTTGTATCGACAATCTGTCGAAGCGACGCAATGTCAGCAGAGGTGTTTTTCCCCGTGGATAATCTGATTTACGTAATGGAATTGACATGAAGACCACAACCGATCATCGTCCCCGTGTAAATGCAGAACGACGTGCCAAGATGCGCCGCCGCCTCATTGAGGCGGCCATGCTCGTGTTTGCTGAGAAGGGCATTGAGCGAAGCCTCATCGACGACGTGATGACCGCGGCTGACGTGTCGCGAGGTGGCTTCTATGGCCACTTCCGCTCGATGGATGAAATCCTCGCTGCCGTCGGCGAGGAACTTGGTAATGAAATGGTCCAACTGATCGAGGAGCGCATCGCATCGATCGCTGATCCAGCCGAGCGCATTGCCCATGGACTGCTGCTGTATCTGAGATGCACGCAGACTTACCCTCACCTGGCGCGGTTCGTTGCAGCGACGGGTATGCATGTCAACAACCCGCACAATCTGACCTATAAGCACCTGCCCTTGCACATCGCAGCAGGCAACGAGTCTGGACGACTGATGGTGCGCGAACCGCACGTAGCGCTTGACTTAATCGCCGGAACGATGTTCGTAGCTGTCTCTCGCGCCGCTATCGGGTATGTGCAGACGTCCTATCACCGCGCCGTAATAGCAAGCATCATGATGGGACTAGGAATGACCCGTGCCTCAGCTACCAAGCTGTCGAAACTTGAAGTAGATGACGTTCTCCCGCCAAGCGATAGTTTGTTGATGCGCAGTAATATGCGACAACAATTATTGCTGACACCTGCCTGAGAGCCAGCATCCGGTACTTCGCGGAATGCGATCCTCGCATTAAGGATCTTGGTCGCGCGTGGCTGCGGCTGCCTTCTCGTTAATGTCCCAGGGAACGGACAGCAGACGCTTGAGCTCGTCCAGGTCACGCGCCCCCAAGTATTGACGCAAGTCGGCCTCCAGTTCCTCGAAATCCTTGGCAGCCTGGGCCGACATTGCCCACCCCGCCTTCGTGAACTGCAGCAACACAACGCGCATGTCATCAGGCGAGGCAACCAACTCCACTAGCCCAAGTTTGGCGACTTCATTCGCTAGCTTGTGCACCGACTGCCGAGAAATACCCATGCGGCGAGCAAGCTCCGATAAACCCAATGGACGCCCAGCCATATTGCCGAGCAGTCGACTCATGGCCGGCGTGACTTTCGAATAGCCATGCAAGCGCGCCATTTGCAGGCCACGCTCCTCAATCCAGTTAAAACGCTGGAGCAGCAAGCTTCGAAGGAATGGCGGACGTTTTGGCATTTTGCGAATGGCGGCGCACGCAACAAAATCACCATTTTGGTTGCGATGACCGTGCACTAGAGTTGGTGATCAGGTGGGGTATTTTGTCATACCGATTGACATGTTTGGCTTCGCCAGAAAATAGGTTATTCTGTCAACCAAGTTTGTCGGTAAGTTGCCTGTGTCGTGCTGCCCCGGTTGCCGTTCGGAAGGAAAAGCCTAGGATTTCGATCCTACAGTCTCGCGCTCCTGCAGCTGACGCCAAAGGATCTTGCCAGTGCCCGACTTTGGCAGTACCTCTGTGAATTCGACGATCCGAGGGTATTTGTAGGAAGCCATGACACTTCGTCCCCAATCAATGATTTCCTGCTCAGTGACTTTACCTTGATAGGCAGACTTGAGCACAATAATGGCCTTGACCGTCTCGCCACGTTTAGCATCCTTGACCGGAATTACGCAGGCTTCCTGGATTGCCGGATGTTGGTACATCAATGTCTCGACCTCCGCAGGCCACACTTTGAAGCCTGACGCGTTAATCATGCGTTTGAGACGGTCAACCATGAAGAAGTAGCCGTCGTCGTCAACCCTTGCCAGGTCACCGGTGCGGAACCAGCGCAGCCCCGCGATCTCGACAAAGGCCTCCGCCGTGGCTGCCGGATTGCCCCAGTAGCCCTGGAACACCTGGGGTCCACGTGTCAAAACCTCGCCGACCTCGCCGGGTGGCAGCTCCTGCAAGGTCTGAGGATCGACGACGATTGAGTACGTGTCGAAGATGGGGATACCCAGGCATTGCTTCTTGACACGTCGCGGTGGATTCATGTGCAAGGGCCCGATGGTCTCGGACAGACCATAACCTTCCAGGTAGGTGATGCCTCTGTCGAGCAGCGTTTGAGCAACCGTCTCAGGCATTGCTGCGCCTCCGCCTACGAGTCGGCACAGCGATTTGAGGTCAAAGCGGTCGAGTGAGGGATTGGCGAGGAAATCCACCAGCATGCTCGGTGTGGCGGTCCAGAAACTGATCCGGTAGCGTTCGATGCACTCGGCAGCCACGTCGCGGTCCCAGCGGGGCAGGAGTACTACAGTGCAGCCCGCGTGCATGGGGCCATTCATGCTGCCCTGCATGCCAGTGACATGAAACAGCGGCAGGACAGACAGGTGCACGGCGTCCTGCTGGGCACCGAACCACTGGTAGTTGGTCAGCAGCCCATGCATCACGCTGCGGTGGGTGTGCATGCAGCCCTTGGGGTGTCCGGTAGTGCCGGATGTGTATGGCATCACGCACAAGTCGTCTGGGCCCACAGTCACCGGCCCGGGAGTCAGCTGCTGCGCCAGTGCCTCGTGCCAAGCTGTGGCGCCGGGGTCCTCGTTTGCCAGGCGGGGCGCACGAACGAAGTCGGGCACCTTCAGGTTCGTCGGCTCCTCGAGGTAGTCGCTGTAACAGACATGCAGGATGTGTTCCAGTCCGGCACCGAGCAGTGGCTTAACCTGCGCATAGAGGTCCTGCGCGACCAGCGCGATGCGAGCGCCACTGTCTTGCACACAGTGGCGTAGCTCGGCTGTCATGTTCATCGGATTCACTGGAACAACGACGGCGTTGGCACACAGGATGGCGTAGTAGCCGATGGCAAACTGCGGGCTGTTTTGCATGTAGAGCAGCACCCGTTCACCGCGCTTGACACCCTGTTTCTCCAGCCATCCGGCCAGGTGTTCGGCCTCCCGCTTGAATCGGGCAAAGCTGATGGGCGTGTCGTAGAAGATGAGATACGGCTTGTTTGGGTAGCGGCGGGCCGATACTTCCGCGTTGTAGAAGAGGTCCGTCTCGGGAATGCTGAGGCTGTGAGGCAAGCCCTCGGGCCAGTGAGCGAGGTGGCGATCCGTCATGGTGTTTCCTATATTTTCCATAGTTGAGTTGCAATTCGCATTCGCTCACGGGCGTCAGAGATCCAGCACCAAACGAGCGGACCGAGCGCGCGAGCAGCAAGGAATGAACTGCCGATTCGCCGCCTGCTCCTCGGCGGTGAGGTACAGGTCGCGGTGATCGGGTTCGCCGTCCAGAATGCCGGTCAGGCAGGTGCCGCAGACACCCTGTTCGCAGGACGTAGGCACCACCACCCCAGCGGTGGCCAGCGCCTGGGTCACTGTCTGGTCAGCGGCGACTCGGATCACCCGACCCGAACTTGCTAGATGGACATCAAAGCTCCTGTCTGCAACGGTTCTGGTTGGCGCGGCGCCGAAGAATTCGTGGTGAAGCTGCGCTTGTGGCCAGCCAGAACGGTTCGCAGTCGACAGCACGGCGTCCATGAAGCCCTGGGGGCCACAGACATAGACATGGATGTCCGTTTGCGGAGCCTGAAGCAGGCGGGCGATGTCCAGGCTCTGCTCCGCCGGGCCGTCGTCGAGATGGAGGAAGACCTTGTCGGCGTAGCGCGCGCGCGCCAGGTGCCCACGGAATGCCATGCGCTCAGCCGAGCGCGCGCCATAGTGCAACGTGAATGGTTGCCCGATGGCGGAGAGCTGCTCAGCCATGCTCAGCAGTGGGGTGATGCCAATCCCGCCGGCCAGCAGCAACGCGGTATGAGCCTGAGGTGCCAACGGGAAGTGGTTGCGCGGAACGCTGGCAGCAATGATGTCGTCGACGTTGACCGCATCGTGCATCGCGCGCGATCCACCCCGACCCTGCGCGTCGCGCAGCACTGCGATCTGGTAGCGATGAGATTCCGCCGGGTCGTTGCACAGCGAATACTGCCGAATGCAGCCTGCCGGCGTCGTGACGTCGATGTGCGCCCCGGCGGAGAACGGCGGCAACCCTCCGCCATCGGCGCAAACCAGTTCGAAGAGTGCGATGTCCTTCGCAAGCCCCTCCTTGCGTGCGACGCGCAATTGAAGTGTGTCGGTCATGATTCGGCCCGGCAAGCAACCTGCAGTTCTACGGCACCGACCTCAGCGACCTCAGCGGTGATTTGGTCACCCGCTCCCGCCATGCCGATGCCTCCCGGGGTTCCGGTAAAGATCAGATCTCCCGGATGCAACTCACAGTTCACCGACAGATACTCGACGATCTGCGAAACGCTCCACAAGAGTCTGGCTGTGGTGCTGCGCTGCAGCTCCATTCCGTTGACTTGAAGCCACAGCTGTGCCCGCGCGTGCCCTGGGACATCAGCCGCCTGAACGATAGGACCGATGTAGGTGGGCATGTCGAACGTTCCGCCGAAGGTCCAACGCCACCAAGGCGAGTTCGCGTTTTCTGGGGGATCGGACCGCCCCATGCCTAGCCCGACGGCATATCCATAGACGTGCTCAGCGGCGTCTTCTGCGAGGATGTGCCGCCCCCCTTTGCCGATGGCCACGACCAGCCCCACCTCAAAGTAGAAGCTTTGGCCTGGCCCCGGGCATGGCACGTCACCCACCTGACCAGCGTTTACCGGCCGCAAGACATCCGCTGGCTTACAGTAGAAGCCCGGTGGCCTGCTACCTCGGAACTCTGTCTCGCCGTAATGCGCCTCATAGTTGCGGTGAACGCCGTACACCCTGCGGACCGGGAAGCGTTCGGAAATTTTCGCAACTGGAAGATCGAACAGGCAGGGCAGATGCATTACATGACTCATCTCAAAAGCTCCAGAAAGAATGGCACCCGGCCCCACTGGGCCATCCCCTTCAAACCTTAAACCCTTCCAGACTCTCCGGCGCGAAGATCTCGTGCGGCGAATAACGGCGGCGCGAGAGTCCTTGTTCGTTGTGGTAACGAAGAAACGTTTCCAGAACGTGCCGGTTCGCCTCGACACCATAGGGCCACCAGTCTTCGCCCATTTCTCGGCGTGCCTCCTCGACGTGGGCCACCTGCCACGGCAGCATGCTAGCCATCGAATGGGTCTGATGAAGAGCTGCAAGTGCTATCGCCTTGGACTGCTCAAAGGCCTTGAGCAGCGACTGGGCAATCCAGCGGTTGGCCTCGTAAATATCACGGCGTATGACGACGGTGTGCATGATGGGAAAAATCTTGGTGCGCCGCAGGTATTCATGCTCTTTGTCCACAAAGTCGGGAAACAGTCTTTTGACCGACTCCGGCTCGGAATAAAAGGTGGACGGCGCGCGAGCCGTGATCATGGCATCAAGCTCGCCATCAGCCAGCATCCGCGACAGGGTTTGCGTAGGGCCGATCGGTTGCAAGCGGATGTGGGGTGGCAAATCCAGCTTGAGTTTTTCCACGCGACCGGGTTGCTCTTCCCCGCCGGAGAAGAACTCGACGTCCTCGACTTTGACGCCGTACTCGTCAGCCAGGATGCCGCGGATCCAGACCGGGGCCGTCATCTGGTACTCTGGCACGCCAATGCGGCGCCCCTTCAGGTCGCCCGGTGTGCGAATACCGCTCTTGGCCGACACGAAGATGCATGAATGGCGGAAGAACCGGGAAGGAAACACGGGAATCGCGATGAACGGAGGCTCGTCCATGTCCAGCGTCTTGACGTAAGAAGACAAGGACATTTCCGAAACCTGGAACTCCTGGTATCGCGCCTGGCGAAAGAAGGTCTCCTCCACTTCCAGTGGCAGGTAGTTCAACTCGATGCCTTCGGGGGACACCGTGCCATCGCGCAGTGCGCGCGTGCGATCGTAGTCCCAGCAGGCCAGGGATAAATGTAATTTTTTCAAGTGACTGCTTTCGATTAACCCGCTGAAGCGGTCTTTCTTGCTTTCTGCGTTGCCGCGAAGGTTTCCTTCTGCTGCTTGGCCTCAGAAGACTCCCAGTACATGCGGACAGCTGCAGCCGACAAATTGTCGAGGCCAGCGATATGGTCGGTGTCAGCATTGAAGGAGTGCTTCAGAAACTTCAACGCATAGGGGCCAAGAGCCTTGATCTCCTCGCACCAGCGATCGACCTCAGCATCCAAGTCAGATAAAGGTACGACTTTGTTGACCAGACCCATCTGCAACGCTTCCGCCGCATTGTATTTACGGCAAAGAAACCAAATCTCTCGAGCCTTCTTTTCACCTACGAGGCGGGCTAGATACGCCGCGCCGAAACCCGCATCGAAACTACCAACGCGAGGACCGGCTTGGCCGAAGCGAGCACTGTCAGCAGCAATGGACAGATCACAAATCACATGCAAGATGTGTCCGCCGCCTACGGCAACGCCGTTGACAGCAGCAATGACTGGCTTGCCAATGGTGCGCAACAACAGGTGAACCTGGGTGTGCCAGTGGTCCATCTCATTGTCATAGCCGCCCTTCTTAGACTCCTGCATGTCACCGCCAGAACAGAAAGCCTTGTCGCCAGCACCGCGAAGCACGACGACACGAACTGTTTTGTCCAGTTCGCAGTCCTCCAGTGCCCTGGCCATCTCTTTGAGCGTGTGAGTGCGAAAAGCGTTGTAGGTCTCTGGTCGGTTGATGGTGATGCGCGCAACACCATCGGTCTTGGTAAAGAGGATGTCTTCGAAGTTCATGATTGCTTTACAAAGTAAAAATCGGCGATGCTGCCGCGACGTTCTTCCCGATAAACGGCTTTGACCCGAGTGCCGGTCACAATGTCCCCCATGGCCTGACCAGGAGGCTTGACGCCATGGCACAAATAGGTATCGCACCCGTCAAGTTGGATTAAAGCCAGAACATATGGAAGCCCGAGGTGTTGAACCAAATCCCCAGCCATCCCGGCAAAGTAACAGTAGGTGGCCGAGCGCACAGTGCCTTCGCCGGAGATTGGCACCCATTCGGTTGTCTCGTGGCACTCCGGGCAGTGGCCCCGCGGCGGCATCCAGGTCAGATTGCACTTGGCGCAACGGCTGGCATAGAGCTTCTTGTTATCCACTATCTCGCGGAAAAAACGTGAGACTTCGCCCTGACTGTATAGATATTCAGGCTTCCAATCGGTGTATGGCACCTCTAGTGGTGCGTTCATGTCTTTAGTGTCGGACATAGTCAAGCCTCCCTCTGCAAAATTGCAACGCCATTCATAGAACCATGGCCATCGATGGCCTGTACCAAGCCGCGTCCATTACGCAAGCGTGTCTGCCGGGGACCGGCCTCCTCGCGTAACTGTTCGACGATCTTGGCTGTAGCGTAGGCAGCAGAGACGCCACCTACGTGACCACAAGCGATACGGCCACCGTCCAGATTGGACGGCACCTTGCCGCCACGCATGACGACGCCCTCATCGACCAGCCGCCCACCCTGGCCCAGCTCACACAGACCCAGCTCTTCGTAGGCCAAAATTTCGGTGCCTGCGATCAGATCATGGACCTGAATCATGTCGAGCTCCTCAATCGGATTGGTGATGCCGGCCATCTTGTAGGCGCGCTGGGCAGCGAGGCGCGTGCCATGCATGCGACCGATGCTGTCTGCTGTGGCCCGTGCCGTCGAGAACGATGATGTCGACACCCCAGAAACCCAGATCGGCTTGTCGGTCAGCTCCCTTGCCTTGTCTTCGGAGGCCAGCACCATCGCGCAGGCCTGATCGCTGTACAGGCAGCACATCATTGCGGTAGTTGGCCACGAAATGATGCGTGAGCCCAACACATCGTCCACCGAGATCTTGCGATGCAACTGCGCCTCGGGGTTGTCGAAGGCGTTCTCATAGTTCTTTACTGAGACCTTGGCCATCTGCTCCATCGTCGGACCACCAAATTTCTCGATGTGCGGCTGAAGTAGGAACGACGTCAGGTAGGGTGGAACGCCTGGCATTATGGGCTGTAGCCAAGTGGTGTCCATCGAGATTGAGAATCCGTGCAGAATGCCATCGCCCCGCGAGCGGGTGTCGAACTTGTAGAAGTCCTGCCCTTTTTGCAGAGCCAGAAACAGCACGATATCGCTCATGCCCGATGCAATCTGGGCCACGGCCGCCTGCAATGCGTACATGTCACCGGCAGCACCGCCAGTGACCCGTCCACTCGATGTACCCTGCGTACCCAGGTAATCCTGCATCAGCGGCTCGGGAATCTGCTGACGCAGCATGGTCTCGCAATAGATCGAATGCGTGACGTGATCGACATCCTTGGCCGTGATACCCGCTTGAGCCAGTGCCTTTTTGGATGCTTCAAGCCCCAGGTCACGCCAGGTCTTGTCGGCGTAACGCGACTTCCACGGGAGCGTGCCCGTGCCCACAATGGCGACGCGCCTCATGCCGCTGCCCCGCGCTTGGTTATCCAAAGAATTCGATTTAAAAGAACCATGTCCGATACCTTGCCTTTCGTGACGCGTAACGTTCCGTGCGCCATCAGATGTGAATAATCGAGCTCGCCACGCACCACGCGTGCAAACGCCAGGGGCTGCGTCTGTACGATGATGTCGGGCTCGCCCCCCGGCCCCTGTGCCACGGCCATGCGGCCGCCAACAAAGGAGATGCTCAGTGCGCTGCCGTCATCGGTCTCGACGCGAATGGTCTTTGGAAAGGCTTCCATCAGACTTTGCGCTCCGCGGTTGTCGTTGAGCTGCTGTGCCAGCGCGCTCAGATCTTCATATAGCATGTGTAGTTCACCTTTCAGGTTTGCGGTCATAGATTGATATTCACGTTCTTCAACTGGGTGAAGCTGAGTAGCTCCTCAAAGCCCTCCTCGCGGCCGATCCCCGATTGTTTGTAGCCACCGAATGACGCGCCAAGGAAGTGCGAGCTCGCACCGTTGACCCAGAGGAATCCGGCTTGAATGCGCGCAGCCGCGCGATGTGCCGTAGCCAGATTCGTGGTCCAGATGCCACCAGTCAGGCCGTAATCGACAGCGTTCACTTGGTCGAGCATGATCTCTTCGTCGGACCAGCGAATGACCGACAGCACCGGCCCGAAGACTTCCTCAGTCGCGATGCGCATGCCAGCCGTCACGTTGGTGAAAATGGTAGGGGTAACGAAGAAACCGTTTGCCAGCTCTGGATCGTCGGGCTGTTGGCCGCCATAGGCCAGTGTCGCTCCCTCTGCTTTTGCGATCTCTATGTACGAAAGTACTTTCTCCAGATGCTGCTTTGAGATCAGAGCCCCCATTGTGGTGTCCATCCGCGTTGGGATGCCGGGTTTAAAGTGGCGCACACGCTCCATCACCTTCCCCATCACGGTTTCGTAGACTGACTCGTGCAAAAACAGCCGCGAGGTCGATCCGCAGGATTGCCCGCACCATGTGAAGTTCATGCCGTCAACCGCGGCCCGCGCTGCCTTGTCGAGATCGGCATCCGGATAGATGATGCAAGCGTTCTTGCCCCCCAGCTCAAGGGTCACGTGCTTGAGCTGCTCAGCGGCCGCCTTCGCAATGGCGATGCCGGTGGGCACGCTGCCAATCAGCGACAAACGTGGCACCAGCGGATGGCGGACCAGCGCATCGCTACCATCGCGACCGGCAGTGATTATAGACAGTACACCCGCCGGAAAGATGCCTTCCGCCAGCTCCATCATGCGGTACGAAGACAACGGCGCCTGGTGAGGCGGCTTCATGATCACCGTGTTGCCTACCGCCAGTGCTGCGGCTGTCTTGCCGGCCGTGAACATGAGCGGATGGTTGTAGGCCATTATCCGCGCCACTACCCCATACGGTTCACGCACCGAGTAGTTCAGGACACCATCACCCATAGGAAGGGTCTCGCCCTTCACCTCGGTGGCCAGGCCCGCACAGTATTCGATCATCGTGGCCGCGACCACTGCGTCGTTGCGCATCTCGCGCACTGGGTTGCCGCAGTTCAGCGCATCGAGGTAGGCCAGCTCGTCCGAATTCGCACGTAAGACCCCGGCGAATCGGCGCATCACGGCCGCACGCTCGACAGGCTTCATGCCGGCCCATCCGCGCTGCGCACGGTGTGCCGCCTGCACCGCGGCATCAACATCAGCAGCCGATGCTTCGGCACACGGCCCCAGGCTCTGGCCCGTGGCGGGATCTATCGTGTCCACGTAGCCGCCCTGGGGTCGTTGCCACTGGCCATCGTAGAAAAGGTCGCGGTGGCTAGGTAAACCCACTTCGATCATCGGTATTCCTCTCGTTTCTGAAAAATTACTGGGCTACGCTTCTGAGCGCGGACATCAATCGAGACCCTATCATTGACGTTTGCTACAGCCGCCGCAACGCATTGAGAAGGCAATCAACATCGACGCTCGCTCACATGGAACGCACCAGCCACAGGGACAGAGCCGGGAATGCGATGAGCAACCCGATGCGCATGAAGTCCGAAGCCAGGAACGGCAGCACGCCCTTGGCCGTCTCGCCGTAGGGCACATCATGCGCGAGCTTATGGATGATGAACAGATTCATTCCCACTGGTGGATGGATGAGGCCGATCTCGACCACCATGAGCGCAAGGATGCCGAACCAGATCGATTTGTCGGCCACGCTCATGCCGAAGAAGTCGAGGCCCATCACCATGGGGTAGAAGATCGGGATAGTCAAAAGGATCATCGCGAGCGAGTCCATGACACACCCGAGCAGTACGTAGATGAGAAGTATCGTCAGCAGCACCGACAGCGGCGGCATGCCGCTACTCTTCACCCAGTTGGCGAGCTCCACCGGCAACTGGGTCAGTGCGAGGCCCGAGTTCAACAGATCCGCCCCCAACAAGATGAGGAAAATCATGCCCGTTGCGTGAGCCGTTCCAACCAGGCTCGCCCGCAAGCCGGGCCAACGCATGCCGCCGGTTGCCACAGCCAGGATCCCGCACGCTGCCGCACCGATGGAAGCGGCTTCGGTCGGGTTGGCCCATCCATCATAGATGCCGACGATGACGACGACAAATACGCCCAGCACCGGCAGCACGGCCACGGCCGCGCGCAAGCGCTCCGGCCAGCTGACCTTGGCGGTGGCTGGCCCGGCACTTGGATCGAGGGTCACCAGTAACCAGATCACGAACATGTAGCCGGTCATCGCGATCAGCCCCGGAATGACTGCGGCCACGAACAGCTTGCCGATGGACTCTTGCGTCAGTACCGCATAGATGACCAAGGGCACGGACGGCGGAATCAGGATGCCCAGCGTCCCGGCGGCGGCCAAGGTCCCGGTGGACAGGCGGCCCGAATAGCCGTGCGCGCGCAGCTCCGGCAGGGCCACCTGCCCCATGGTGGCCGCCGTGGCCAGCGACGACCCGCAGATCGCGCCGAAGCCCGCGCACGCACCGGTCGCCGCCATGGCCAGGCCGCCGCGCCAGTGACCAATGAAGGCCGCAGCAAACCGAAACAAGGCGCGGGACAGCCCGCCATTGGTCGCGAACTGGCCCATCAGCATGAACAAGGGCACCACCGCCAGGTCGTAATTCGACAGGCGGGCATAGGCCAGGTGGTTCAAGGTGAACAACAGCGAGCTGGGGTCGCCACCGTTCATGGCCAGGAATCCCGCGGCGCCGCCCAGGAGCATCCCCACTCCGACGTGGACGCGCAGGGTCAGCAGCACCAGCAGTCCGCCGAAGATGGACAGGCCGATGGCCATCCCGCTCATGATCGCACTCCCAGGAACAAGCCTGCCGACACCGTCGTCCGGTACAGCGCCGCCAAGGTCAGAAGCAGCAGGCTGGGCACAATCAGCAGCACGGGAATCCACAGCGGCACCTGCAGCAGCGTGGAGACCTCCGTGTTCTCTTGCATTTCGAGAACATAGAGACCGGTGCGCCAGGTGATCAATGCAGACGCCAAGAAGAGCAGCGTATGCGAGATCGCATCGAGCACGGCACGCCCGCGCACGCCCATCCAGGAGGTCAGCGCATCCACCCGCACGTGGTTGTCCTCCATCTCGCACAGGGGCAGGAACGAGGCCGATGCCACCGCACAGCCCATCATCAGCAATTCGATGTCCCCGACGACCGGTGCCGCGAACAGCTTGCGCCCGACGATGGAGACGAGGCTCATCGCGACGAGGAGGCAGAATACCAGCGCACCGCTCAGTGCCCATCCAGTGGTAATGTCGGACAATAGGGCTACGGCTCCACGGCGCTGAGGTGAGGGGCGCTCAGCCGCAAAAATCTTTTCAGTCATAGTCTCTTTATTATTTGTGTTTATGTTTGAGGCGCCCACCTAGCGCGCTATCGGACGAGATACTTCCTGCCGATCGCGTGCGCGTCGCCCGCAAGCTTCGCGCCATCCAGCCCGCGTGCACTGGCCTGCTTGATCCAGTCGGCCTCGATGGGTGCGGCCGCCGCCTTCATCGCCGCGTACTCATCGCTCTTGATCATCAGGATCTTGTTGCCTTGCGTCGACATTTTTTTTCGGGCCTCGTCGTTACCGCGGTCGAAGGCGGTGCCGATGAGGTCGACGAGCCAGGGACCGCTGCGCTTGTCGATCACCGCTTTGAGGTCAGGCGCCAGGCTGTCGTACTTAGCCTTGTTCATCAGCACAACCGCCGGCGTTTGTGCCAGCCCGGGCTGGCCCGGCATGCCTTCCATGTGGTACTTAGTGACTTCGTCCACCTTGGTCGCCGGCAGGATCTCCCAAGGCGCCATGGTCCCGTCGATTACCCCCTTGGCGATGCTCTCGGTCGTCTGGGCCAGCGGGACGTTCACTGGCGTTCCGCCCATTGCGCTCAGCACCAGCGAGGTGGTGCGCGAGGGGCTTCGTAGCTTCAGGCCCTTCATGTCATGGAGCGACAGCACGGGCTTGCTCGCGGTGCTGATCACGACGTTGGTGGTGGAATGAATGGCCAGTAACTTGAAGTCCTTGAAGTCTTCCTGGCCATTCTTCTGGGTGTACTCCCACATGGCGCGAGAACCGCCGAGGCCGTCGGATGGCAGGATGAATGGCAGCTCCAGTGCTTCTGTGCGCGGAAAGCGGCCCGTCGTGTAGCTGGGCGAGGTCCAACCAACATCGGCCACGCCGTTCTTGATCTGGTCAGCCAACTGCGCTGGCGTTCCTCCCAGTTGCAAGGCGGGGTAGATCTGGCACTTCAGCCTGCCGCCAGAGTCCTTTTCGATCGCTTCGCACCAAGGCTCGGCAACGTTTTTGTGGAAGTTGGAGTTCGACGGCAGGAAGTGCGCGAACTTGACAATGATGGTCTGTGCCTCTGCCAAGGCCGGTGCCAATGCCAATACGGCGGTGATCACGGCCAGGAATGCTTTCAATGTTTTCATGTCTGTCTCCTTCGTTGTTGTATGGCCTCGAGAGGCCATGGTGGTCGCGCGTGCAGGAGCAGGCGCGGTTCGTTGGGCCGCACTATGGTGACTTTGAACGGCCCGTGACCAGCTGAAATCCTTCGTCTTTAACCGCCTGCACTACATAGGGTTCCTCCAGCGCGTGCAGCACCTCTGCGTCGAGTGTCAGATCAAGCGCAGCGCAGGCCTCCGAAAGATGGTGATCCTCCAGCGCGCCCAGGATGATCGAGCTGACTACAGGCTTGGAAGCTACCCACGCTATTGCGAGTCGCGCGGGCGATACACCGAGTTCGCCAGCCACATGGCGCAAGCGGTCCGCGATTGCCCAGTCTGCCTCGGAGCCATAGAGGTGCTGGCCCTTGCTGTCGCTCTGAGCACGAGCTCGCTCCTTATCGGATACAGCTCTCTCGGCTCGGTTTCCCGCCAGCAGACCGCGGGCTAGCGGGCTGTACGCCGTGACGCCAACACCTTCGGCCTCGCAGAAAGGCAACATCTCACGCTCCTCCTCGCGATAGGCGAGGTTGTATT
>Ga0209500_10001253_pt1 | contig 19368 bp, 21 predicted proteins | sample S_140212_EF_Meta_FD_187323 | JGI IMG/M metagenome (GOLD analysis project Ga0209500, IMG submission 187323) | Freshwater microbial communities from Lake Simoncouche, Canada to study carbon cycling - S_140212_EF_MetaG (SPAdes) (version 2) | ecosystem: Environmental > Aquatic > Freshwater > Lake ... | reverse complement strand
TCAAAATTTTTAATAATATGTTTAAGAGGAACCTTAATAGTTTTATAAAACTCCTTATCAGGAGGTTCTGTCATTATTAATAATTTTTTATATTTATTATTACTTATTATTAATAAATATTTTTATTTTCATAAATTAAACGAATTATATGTTTTAATAATTATTTCTTTAAGTTGAAAAAAATGTAATTATATTTTTTAATTAATATAAATAAAAATTGAATTTTTAACTTAAAGAAATAATTATTATTACATTTATCAATTATTTATAAATGGATAGTCCAATGTTAAAAAAATTAAAATCTCAAAATCCAGATAAAGATTATCCTTCAAATGTAGGTTAAAAATGGAATGATGAAGAAGAAACTTTATTAATAGAAGAATTAGATAAAAATATAGATATTGATACTATCGCAAAAAATCATAATAGAACAACAGGTGGTATTAACGCAAGACGTAAAGATATAGCATATAAAATGCATTTACAAAATATATCTATACAAGACATAATAAAATATACAAAATTAAATGAAGACCAAATTACAGAAATAATAAAGAAAAAACAATCTATTTCTACAAATAACACATTAACAGATACAAAAACACAATTTTCAATAGAAAAAGAATTTACAGAATTAAAAACTGATATTAAAGAATTAAAAAATTTAGTTAAAGAGATGGGTGTAATTATGAAAGACTTATACGAATTTAAAACTAATAAAAATTAAATTTTATTTTAATAAAAAAATATATCTTTTTGTTCTTATTCTAGTATCATTAATTTTTTTAGTATAATCACCATAAATAAACTGATATTTCAACTTAATAATATTTCTAATAATTGACAACCAAGGTCTTTTAACATTGTCAGGATTAGATGCGCCTATTATATTTGTAAATGAAAAATATTTTCTAATATCAGGTATTAAATCTAATATTTTTTGTTGCTTTACTTTATCATTATCTAATTCATATAATGTAATACTTTTATCATTATCTAATTGTAAAATATCTATTATTTTATCACATATTTCATATTGTTCTGTTTTATATAATTCACTTTTTAACTTCATTCTATATAATTTTAATTTATAATAATTAATATAAAAATGTTTTTAAGTTAGTTTATATAATTTAGTTTTTCTTTTTCTAGTTGATATTTTTCTATTATATTTTCTATTATCTTTTTTCTTATAAGCATAATTAAAATAATTCTTATAATTTTCAGGTTTAACTTTATCTATAGCATTTTTAACTTCTATTTTCAATTCATTAAATCTTAATACTTTTTTATTTAATTTTAAGTAATGTTTAATTTGATTAAAATACATTTCTACACAGTTAGTTTTTGGTGTATATGGGACACTAAATAAATATTTATTATTAGTATTTATAATAGTATCTTTTATTAAACTATTATTGTGACTACCAGCATTATCTAAAATGATTAGATTATTTGTAAATTTATCTTTTATAAATATATTTATAAATTCTTGTAATCTTTCTTTTGTCATCCCTCCTTTTTCATATAATAAATAGCCAATACATTTATTATTATTTATGGCTACCAATAATGTAAATGTTCTAAAAATATAACTATCGTCAGTTTTATATACACATTTTTTACCAATATAACATCTACTATATTCAGGTATCATTGCTGGTCTTATAGATGTTTCATCTAAACAAATAATTTTATCTATATCATATTTATCAACTTCTTTATAAAATGTTTTTAATTCTTCTTTTTTATTTAATGTTATTCTATATCTAGTTAATGGAAAATGTTGATGTTTAGTTCTTTTTCTTGTTCTATTACTATCTCTAATAACTTCACCTAAATGTTGAGATGTAATTTTAAAATTAGGATATTTTTTCATTATTAATTTTCTTAATTCAAACATTGTTATTTGTTCGTTATTCTTTAATAATTCTAAAGCATATTTAACTTGTAAATTAGTGATTTTATAAGATATTGGTTTTCTATTATACCTTTTAATAGATTTATCTTTATTATATCTATCAATCCATCTAGATAATGATTGTTTTGAACATTCAAATATATTACATATTTGTTTCATACTTAATTTATCTTTATTTTTAAGATAATACTTAGTAGCTGTTAATTTATAATCTTCTGTTTTATGTTTCATTTTTGTATTTATTATAAATTATAAATATAAAAAATTAAAAATTAATATATAAGTAATATATAAGTAATATATAAGTAATATATAACTATTGTCCCATTTTAAATCTTCAAGGGTGTAAAATATTTTGCACGTAATTTGCGCGCGGGATTTTTTAAATCCTGCATTTGCACGCGGGATTTTTTAAATCCTGCTTTTCTAATTCTGAGAGGCTTTAGCCTCTCTAGCCTTTAGTTAAGTTTTGGCAAAACTAAGTTTTTTCTAAAAACTTAAAAGCTGCTAATACGGAGAACTGAAATTAGGTGTTTGAGGTGGTCCTTTTTGCTGCATATCATTACCCCTTGCCTTCATCATTTGATCGTAAGCATTATTTGTTCCACCTCCCGTTTTTTTACCTGATGCTGCTGCCGCTGCTGCTGATTGCGATTGACTCCCTCCACTGACAGCATCAAATCTTGTAAAATCTGGCATTTTATTAATATCTCTATCTTGAAGAAAAGAATAATTTTGGTTCATTAAATCATTTTTTTCTTCTTCTATAAAAGAATAGACAGCTCCAGCAAGACCGCTACCCATTTCACTCATTTGAAATGGTAATATACTATCATCACCTGTAATATCAGCCATTTTTACTTTACCTGCATTTTCACTTTCTCTTTTTAATTCTTCATCAAACCATTGAAATAAATGTGTATCTGTTAATACTTGACGTTTACCAGGTAAATATAAGGTTGGAACAGACTGCACAAAATTAGGTAATTGAACTTGAGGATTATCAATATTTACCATTTGCATATTATTTACAATAGCTGTTTTTTGTATTTGTAATAAAAGTCTTTTTGAATGTTGACATTGATTACTATAAAAAAGATAATTCTTTTGTGGACCTTGAGACATAATGGTTGATGGTGGTTGAATTAATGGATTAATATATTAGATGGTTCTGGAAGGTGTTATGATATTAGATTATATTTATATAGTTTTCTTTAATATGATAAACAGATTGAAATATTAAAACTTATAAATATTTAATTATAATAAATTATACACATTTCATAAATAAAATTAATAAATAATTAAAATGTTATTTTATAATAATAAATACTAAATAATTAAAACTATAATCATAACAAATGGCTATTTCAAAAAAGTCCTCTTTAGGAAAGATGAATGTTACTAAATCTACTTATAAATACGATATGACTACAGAATTTAATATTTTTTATATTATATTAAATAGTTTTGTTGTCTATTATCTTCTTAATTTAGAAGAAAAAAGTTGTAATTGTATTCGTGATTGGAGACATAATTATATTAAATATTTATCTATATTTAGTATTATATTAAATATGTTATCTTTATTTGAATTTAAAACTATTATTAAAAATAAACATATAATTACTATCATTTGTATTTTAGGTATTGTAAATATATATGCATTTTATACATATATTAGAGATTTAAATGATACAAAATGTGAATGTGCTGTATCTAAACAAAAAAACTTACATAATTTTCTAAATGTATGGCGTTATATAATGGTATTCTTACCAATATTTGCAATAATACTTGTACTTATTATATTTTTTATATTTATGAATTTCATGAATCAAAAAGCATTATAAAAATATATAATATATCATATATCATAATATTACAATTGTTTTATCTACAATAAAAATTGATTTAATATTGATTATAATATTAACATTAACATTAAAATTATAATCAATATTAGTAATTAAATTATTTATATTTTCATCATTTTAATTTAATAATTTATAATTTAAAATTAGTATTACTATTACAATAATAATAATAATAGTAATATAAACATATTTTTAATAATATAAATATTGATAATAAATAGTATAATAGTAATAATATAATAACTCTACCAACTTAAAAATGGCAGCAATTGAAACTAATAAGCAAAAATACAATAAGCCAAATCATATTACAAATCTTCGTTATCCATATGCTAAAACTTGGGATAAATATAATTATTTTGTAGAATTTGAAGCTGCAAATATTCAAATATCTATGGCTAATGCGATTAGACGTTTAATGATTTCAGATGTTAAGACGGTTGGATTTCGCACAGAACCTTATAAAGAATGTCAAATTAATGTCATTGCAAATGATACTCCATTACATAATCAATTTGTTCTTCATCGTTTATCTATGATACCTATTCATATCGCAAATATAGAGACATTTGATGTTGATGATTATTTATTTATAATTGAGTTATCAAATAATACAAATTCTATTATGAATATTACAACAGAACACTTTCAAATTAAACGTGTTTCAACGAATAAGTTTTTAACTCGCAATGAAGTTAAACGTTTCTTTCCACCAGACCCTATTACAGGTGATTATATACTTATTAATAAGTTGAGACCTAAGTATTTTGTGCCTTCTAAAACAGTAACACAAGAGGTTGTTGATGAAATGGGTAAAACATTTAAAAAGAAAACAGATGACATTATGCATTTTCACATTGAAGGTAAAGCAAGTATTAGTAATAGTAGAGAAAATGGACATTATAGTCCTGTTTCTTGTGCCAGTTATCTAAATACTGTTAATCCTGAAAAAGCTGCAGATGGTCTTAAAGCCTATATTGATAAAGAACTTGAAAATGCTAAAAATGAAAATGTAACACCAATGACTAAAGAACAATTAACACGACGCTTTGATTTAACCGAAAAATCACGTTTCTATTATAGAAATAATAAAGATGAGGCAAATGTATTTACCTTTAAAATTGAAACTATAGGCGCAATTCCACCATTAATTATATTTCATCGTGCAATTGATATTCTTAAAGAAAAAATTAATACTTTTATAACCAATTTAATAAATAAAAATGAAGATATAATTACAATTAAATCATCAGAACAATTGAGTGGTGGGTATGATATTATTGTAAAAAATGAAGACGATACCTTAGGCAATATTATACAAACACATTTATGTTTATTATATGCTGATTATTTATTACCTAAAGAACAACGAAAATTAAAGTTCATAGGTTATAAGAGACCTCACCCTTTAGAAAAACATATTATCTTTGCTATACAGGGTGAAACTGATAATATGGATACCTTAATTGCTGAAATAATTAAACCTGGATGTGCTCAAATAGTTAAAGTCTTAAATAAAATACAAAATGAATTAGAAGGCACACAACAATTTGTTAGTGAGTTGAAGCGGATTGTTTAGAAGTGTTTGGTTTTGTTTAGATTTTATATAAAAAAATTAAAATAATTTATATTTATTTCATATTTCATATTTTACATTTTTATTGTTTCATAAAATCAGATAAAAATGATGTATAATCAATATCATTTGAATATGGGTCAATTTCCTTATGTATGTTGATATAGTTAATAACATCTTCTCGTAATAATTTATTAGGCATAGTAAGAAACTCTGTATTTGATGCATAAAAATTGCACATTATGTAAATATATTTATTATTTTCTTTATTATTCATGTTTTTATCCATAAATAATGAATGAGCACAATACAGAAGCTCGTCATATATAGCTTTTAGCATCATAATTTTACTATATCTTGACATTTTATTATATTTATATTTATATTTATATTTATATTTATATTTATATTTATATTTATATTTATATATATATATATATTTATATATGTGTTTTGTAATATAGTTAGTGTATTTAGATAGTTATTTTTTCAATTTTTTTAATTATATTTTTACTATTATTTTTACTATTATTTTTACTATTATTTTTACTATTATTTTTATTTAATTTACATAATTTATATATATATTAATAATAAATATAATACTATATATATAATACTATATATATAAAATGTTTGAGTTATTTACTATATTACGTATCCTATTCAGTATCATTTTTACATTAATATGTTTATATTTTACACAATTCATTACATTTATTGGAGATACTAAATGTCCTCTATCAAAAAGTTTATATATTTCTAATGGTAAATTACTTAGTTCTTTATTAATGGTTATTGGAGCCATTAATATTTTTATGCCTATAAATAAATATTTATCAAATATACCTATACTTGGTTCAAGCTATATATTATTATTTATATTAGCATTATTTGTAACTTTTTTTATACTAAAGAGAATAGTAAGTAATCTTGATGAAGCTGAAAATACAAAATGTAAAAATAAAACTTATAAAACATATAAATCTTTAGCTAATTTTATAGATGATAGAAGTATTACAGAATGTATTTATTTTACATTAATCATATCTATACTATTTTTTTACTTATAAAATTATAAAATTATATTTATAATTACAATTACAATTACCATTACCATTACAATTTTTTATTTATTTTATTTTATTTTATTTTTAAGATTTTATATCAAATATATAATTATAAAAATTGAAATTTAAAACTATATTAATATTATTTAATATTCCAGAACACATTTATATATTTATTGTTATTTTCATTACTAACATATTTGTTAACATACACATATATTTACTTTTACTTTATAATATAATATTTATTTAATTTAAACTATAAAAATGAGTTCCGAAGTTACTACCTCTACCCATACAGCTACACCTATTCCAATCGTTGAAGAACATTCCTTTACATTTGTTAATTCTTTAGTTAATAAATTTTATAAATATATGGCTGATGTTTATATTGAATATCAAAACTTAAAGCTTAAAGAACATCAAGATTTATTGGCTGAAAAAAGTGGTAGTCTAAAAGTTTTACAACCCTTTCCGCAATATTTCCTTTATAAATTATATTATAATTATGGTATTAAACGTCGTATGTCAAATGATTATATTGCACTTTTATATTATTCAAAAACTGCTAAAGGTTATAAGAGTACTGAACCTATTACTATGTTATGTCGTCATATGTTAATTGATTTGCGATTTATGCGTATTGTTTCACTTGGTATTCCTAAAGCAGTTAAAATAGATGCATTTTGTGAAACTTATTCTATTGATAAAACTAATTCAGAAACAAATTATAGTGTGATTACTAATCCTTATACTGAAACTGAAACTGAAACTAAAACTAAAAATCAAAAATATCGTTTGTATTACTTTTCCGAAGGCACAATGATGACTTATAATCCAAGTCTTAAAAAATATAATATTACTATTGTTAATACTGAAAGTGATGATGAATATGAAGAAGATGATGATGCCGATGATACTAAAGATACTGTAATGACAAATTTAGAAAATAAAACTGAAAAATTAGATTTAGATTTAGATAAAAATATTGAAATTAAATTTAATAACCAATTTATGTATTCTACGCGAAAGGTTCTAGGAACAGGTACTTTTGGTAGTAATAAATCATTTTTAGAAATGTTTGAAGAAAATAATAATGTATATAAAACAAAATTAGATGATATTCCTACAGAATTGATTAAAGATACAGTTCTTGTATTTAATATAGAACATCCTGAAAATAACATTATATCAACTATTAAGCGTAATACAAATACTTTATGTGCTGTATTTCGTTTTAAATCTGAAGAAACTTCCCAGTATGAATTTTCTAATATTATAAGTAAACAATATATGCCTGATATGATTCCTGATATAATTTCGGATATTTATGATGGATTTAAAAAACTTGGAACAAATATGGTTACCCAAATACAAGTTGCTAATTACAAAAAATATATTAGTGATAATACTGATAATACTGTAAATATAAATTTCTATTTACCAAAAATTGTTAAAAGTTTTGAAAAAGTAGTTGCTATTACAGAAGTACTACCAGCAATGACAGAAACTGGAATACCAAATCATATTACTACACAAAACAAAGAACAAATAGATGTTAATACCTTTAGTATTTCAGAAATAGAACATATGGTTAATAATAAATCTAAATATTTCCATGGGTATATTTTATATGGTGTAAATGGTGAAAGAACTAAAATTACAAATAAAAAATATAAAGATTTATGTGAATTAAAAGGTAATAAGCCTATTACATTAGACCAATCTAATATTAAAAATTTATTTCATTTATATTTAAAATTAGTAAAAGATAATAATGTGAATAAATTTATGAAAGAGTTTGATACTGATTTAACAGGGGTAAACATGACTTATCGAAAAATGTTTATGTGGTTTCATTCATTAATTCATAGTTATTCAATGAATTTATTTAAAGTCTATCATTATTCTTTCGTGAAAAAAACATTTAACAAACCAGATATTCCTCATTCATTTAAACCATTGTGTGGTGATTTACATAAAATATATAAATCTAATAATACACCTATTACAAATACAATTGTAGAACAATATTTATTTGAACTACCATCGTATAAACTATTTTGGCGTTTATTTAAGAATGATATTGAAACATTACCTATGTTTCAAAATACATTACCTGTTCGTGAAACTGAAAGTCAAATTAGTAGTATTATTACACCTAATGAAACTACATCAATGGATACAAATTAAATATTTTATATCATTGAAATTTATATATTATATATTTTATTTATAAGTATTTTATATTTTTACATTTTTTATGTTTATATTTTTTTTATAAAAAATCTCATATATATATAATTCTTTAGAATAAAACAAAATAAAATAAAATAAAATGACCGATAATAATATAATAGATATGACAAATGTGATTGAAATAAATAAATTAGATAAAGATGATAATACTATAAAAAGTATTATTAGTAGTAATGAAAATAATTTACAAAATAATATTAATTTAATAACAGAATCAATAAATGTATTTGAAACACAAATATGTAATAGTAATACTGATGTTATTGATAATAGAGATAATAGAGATAATAGAGATAATAGAGATAATAGAGATAATAGAGATAATAGAGATAATAGAGATAATGATTGCATTATTGATACTCCTGATATTCCTAATAATGATATGAATGATTTAGAAATGATAAAAAATCATATTCATAATTTTAATAATTTTCCAAAAGAACTATCTGAAATACCATCTAGAGTAACATTTACTAATATAAATTTAAATGATATAAAAACAGTTGATAGATTTACAAATTCTTTAAATATAAGTTCTAATAATACAGAATCTGATATAAGCTATACTAAAAATATAAAACCTTTCTCTCATAATTATACTTCAAAACATAACTCATCAAATAACACACCAAATAGCTTACAGAAACAAAAAAGAGGTAGTAAAATTAAAAGTCATAAAAAAAATGATGATATTGATGATTTTGATTATTTATATAATAAATTACAGGATTTTTGCAGATATATGAAGATTAATAGATCAAATTATATTATTGTTATTTGCAAAGCAATAGAAATTATTGAAAATTATAAAGATTTTAAAAAATTTAATAATAAAAAAAATGTAGTTACAAAAGCATTAAATAGATTAATTATACTTGATTTAGATTTATGTTTATTTGATAAAACATTATTTATATCAACTATTAATAATATTATTGATTTAATTATAAATTGCACAAAAATAAAAATTCATAAAAATGATACACACGAAAATAATATTGGTGATGATGTTTTAGCAAAATCAGGTCAAATTATGCATTCACTTGTAGATAAATTAACTACTATAGTTATAAAAAAACAATATTGTGTAGATAAAATCTTTGCAAATATAAGCACATTAACAAATATAGTAATGATTTTAGTGGATAAATATACTTATTTATATGGTATAGAAAAAAAAGTCATTGTTACCCAAGTCCTTGATGTGTTTATTAAAGAAAGATTGCAATCTATTATTGATATATCAGAAACTAAAAAAGAAGAATTTATATTATTATTAGATACTGTTCCATTAACAATAGATTTAATTATTACATTACAAAAAGGTAAATATAAAATAAATATAAAAAATGAAGTTTATAATACAAATAATATAAATAAAGTAAAAACATCATCTTTTTGGTGTTTTAAATCATCTAATCAACAACATTATGTTAGTGATAAATACTAATGTGATTTTTTGGTGCTATTATTTACTATAATATCATTCACTAATATATTCATATTAACATTAATATTTTCAATAAAACCTATTTTTGTAGTTTTATTACTGTGAGTATTACCATTAATATACTCTTCATCTTCTAATGTAGGGATATATCCTTTTCTATATCTAGCAAACCTTTTTTTATCTTCTTCATTCATTTTTATAATATATATATATATATAATTATATAAATATACTACAATATTACTAATATATAAGAGATTATTTATTTTATATATTCTATTCTGGAACAACGTTTATATTTTTATATTTATAAATAAAATAAAATAAATATAAAACAAAAGGTATTCCAGATATAATTAAGTAAATATATTATTAGTTAAGAACACATATCACTAATGAATTGTGATGTGCCTTTAATACATTCTTTAATTAATAAATTATAAATAAATTGTAATCTTTGTTCATCATTTATAATATTATTTATAATACCTTTATTAAAATTAGATAAATTTATATGTTTATCTATATATTCAATAGGTATTATTTTATTTATTAAAAAGTCTTTTGATATTAAATCAATATAAGTCTTTCTAGTCTTAATAAGTATTTCACCTTTTAGTATATTTTTATTTATTTTATTATATTTAGTTTCCATAATTATTAATTGCGTTGTTTTAATATAAATTATAAAATGATATATTATTAATTTAATATTTACAATAATAAAAAAAAATCAATTTTAAATATTTAAATATATAAACTATATAAACTATATAAACATATAATAATATAAATTATTTATATATAATATGGATGTTCCAGATAGTGTTGAATCACAAATAGATAATTTAATAGAAGCAAGTATGCAAACACTAAGTACTGAGAATGGTGATAATGCTGAAACTACTAATGAAGCAGAGAATGCTGAATCTACAGAGAATTCTGAGACTACTGACACCACTAATGAAACGACCACGGTTGAGACTCCGACTCCTAATATTGCAACAAATATTGAAGGATTTAATACAGCTTTACATCAGTATTTAGAATTGGAAGAAGAAATTAAAGTATTACTTAATGCTATTAAACTTCGTAATCAAAAGAAAAAGCAATTAGGGCTTTCATTAAGCACATATCTTCGTGAAAACCAAATTAGGAATGTAAATCTTGGAGGCACTTATAAAGGTAAAAAATTGGAGTCAGTTGTAACACACAAAGCTACAGGTTTTAATAAAGTGTCAGTTACAGATGCTATATATAATGAACTTAAAAATGATGATGAAGTATTTGGTAAAATTATGGAGGCTATTAGTAAAAAATCAGTTATGTCAGAAATATGGAAGATTAAAATTACATCAGATAAAGTTTCAAAAGTAAGTAAAGAAAAGAATAATATTGCTATGGCGGAAGAATTACTAAATGATGAATAAATATTATGTTGTTAATTTATTTTTTATTTTTTTATTATTATTAACTTAAAAATATCATTTCTTAAAAATATAATTCTTATTTATTATTTATACTATAGGAAAATAAAATTATAAAAATGAATAGTGTAACAGATATATATGATACAACTAATTTAAAATGTCTTATTGTAGAATATATATTTATAGATGGTTATAATACTACTCGTTCTAAAACACGTATTATACAACCAACATTAAAAGAACGTGAATATAGTGATGATGATCATAATAATCATAATAGTCTACCACTCAAATCATTTATTATTGAAAATTGGAATGTTGATGGAAGTAGTACAGGTCAAAGTGAAACTAAAAAATCAGATTTAATTTTAGTTCCTCGTAGTATATTTAATGATCCATTTAATACTAGTAATGAACATTATAAATATCTATTATGTATGTGTGAAGTATTTAATATTGATGGAACACCTCATATTACAAATACCAGAGATTTATTATTAAAGACATTATTAACAATAGGTGAAGAAAAAATAAAAGACTATGTTCCACTTTTTGGTATAGAACAAGAATATGTTATATTAGATAAATATGGTAAACAGCCTTATCAATGGAATGAAGATATTCATCAGTCTTCACAAGGTAAATATTATTGTTCAATAGGTAGTGACCGTGCTTTTGGTAGAAAAATTGTAATGGAACATATGAAAGCATGTCTAGAAGCAGGCATTTCTATTTGTGGTATTAATTCGGAAGTGGCTCCAAGTCAATGGGAATTTCAAATAGGTATATGTGCTCCTTTTATTATGGGAGATCATTTATGGATGGCGAGATATATATTATCACGTATTGCTGAATTAAATGAGGTATGTGTTTCATATGCACCTAAACCCTATGGTATAAAATGGAATGGGTCAGGAGGTCACACCAATTTTTCAACAAGTTTAATGCGCAGCGAAGGTGGGATAGAACATATTTATAAAGCAATTGATAAATTAAAAGAAAAACATTGCGAACATATGTTAGTTTATGGTGAAGGCAATGCAGAAAGATTAATAGGACTACAAGAGACATCAAATATAAATGTATTTACATATGGAGATTGTGATAGAGAAGCCAGTATTAGAATACCAATCAATGTAAAACAACAAGGCTATGGATATTTAGAAGATAGACGTCCAGCTGCAAATTTAGATCCATATATAGTTTGTGCTAAAATTCTTGAAACATTATGTATTGAATAAATATAATTTATTTTTTTTATATATTTTATATTTTTTATTATATATTTTTTGTTATATATTTTTTATTATATATTATAAGTAAATATTTAGATATTATTTGTATCTAAAGCAGAGTACATTGTTTTATTAGGCTCATTCAATTTAGTAAGTTCATTAATTCTTATTTCTAAATTTTTAATTGATTCTGAATTTTTTTGTATTGCAAGATATATACTCATTGATAATTTTAATTCAAGGAGTGCACGATCCAAACTCTTGCCGCTTTCAGATCTTGAATCACTTACTTCAAAATCTCCTTGTGGACGTGAACAGCAAAAGATAGCACCCATTTTCTTTTATAATATATAATATATAATATATATTATATATTATATTTTTTTATATTCATTAATTCATTAATTCATAAATTATAAATCAATTTTTTACAAATTAAAAAAAAAATTGCAAAAATTTGCAAATATTAAATAAATATAATTTTATTTTTTCATAAATTATAAATTACTTTTATAAATTCGTTTTTTTATTTTTTGTTATATATTTGATATTTGTAAGTAAATATTGAAATCATAAAACATACATATTATGGAAACTACTAATACTAATACTAAAAAAACAGGTAGTAGAGAAGAAGTATATAAATCTATAGCAACACATACAGCAGGAGGTTTATATAAAGATGATATTATTGAAAAACAACATAATGGTAAAACTATTTATATTAGCAAAAAAATATCAGAAAAAATGAAAGAACAAATTAATGTTCTCAGAGAACATAATCCTAATTTTTTTAAAAAACAAAAAAAAACATTTAGTGTTCCTAAAATAATAAAAAATAAAAATAATTCAAAAACGCAAAAATTATCTTTTCAAATAAAAAACAATGAAGTGAAAAATATATATTATCCAGAATTAAAAGGTATTGATATAAAAGAATTAAAAGAAGAATTATTGAGAGAAGAGGCAGAAGAAGATTCAGCTCATATAGATGGTTTAGAAGAAATAACAAATATTAATAAAGTTAAAAAACCATTAGAACCTTTTAAACTTGATGAATTAGAGGATATAGATATAAATTGTTTATAATTATTTATAATAGTAATTCATCTATTTTATCTATTATTCTATCATATAATCTATTTATTAAATATTTTTGATTAGTATTATCAATCAATGTTTTTTTCTTTTTTTTCAATGCAATTGTTTTATCAATTTCTTCTTTATTAATATGTTTAAATCTTTTAATATAATAATATATACTAAATAAATCAGTTTCAAATGATAATGTATAATCAGTATTTATTTTTTTTCTTATTAAAGATTGTTCTTGTCTCATAAAATTATATTGCGAATGATGTTGTATATTAAATTTTGGTATTAAATATTTATTTAAAGTTTGTGAATTTTTATTACTTATATTTTTAATATTCATGTTATGAAGTATTTGTAGTGGCACTGCTATCCCAATACATTCAAAATATTCTAATAAATCCCATTGTTTATCTATAAATATTTTATTATTAAGTAAATCTGCTGTCTTTAGCAAGTCATATATAGTATATAGTTTTTTATAATATAATAATAAATTTTCTTTAGAAGTATTATTTTTTTTTAATTGTAATTCATAAATAATAGGTATTACATTAATATAAAAATTCATATAATAAATATTAGCATCTTCCGAACATATGGTTTCTATATCTTCTATTTTAGTGTTGTTTGTTAATATATAATTTATTTTTTCTAAAGGTGTTTCGCAGTCATTATTTATTTTTTTAATATTAGTAAAATGTTCTTCTTCATCTTTATAATTATAATTATATATTTGTAAGCTATTATTAATAGTTATGTCTGTTTCTGGTAGTGGTGTTTCTGGTAGTGGTGTATCTGGAAGTGGTTCAATAGTAATATCACTACCCATATTATTTTTGGTTTTGTTTATATTATTATAAAATTCGTATAATAAAATCACTATTTGTCTATAGTCACCAAATGCTTTTTCAATGATGTGGTCTTTATTTGTTTCTGGAATCACAAAATTTTCCAAAGTACTAATTTTATTAATTAATTTCTTACAATCATTATTGGATGGTTTATTAATATTTAATACAACACTATATTTCATTAAAAGTTGTAATTTTTTATTTTTAATACTATTACAAGTGCATACAACAGGACATATATTTTTTTTTGTTTTAGTATCTTTATCTTTTGTAACTATATCAATAATTTCTTGAACGGAATTAAATTCACCTCCATTTAAACCATCTATCTCATCCATTAAAATTGCAGTGTCCTTAAATTTATCATTCGCATCCATACAAACGGATACTTTACTAATTTGACCGAGTGTTTCATGAATTGTTTTTTTAGTCCGTGTATCACTTGCATTACATTCTATGATTTCATAATTATAATATTCTAAAATTAAGTATGCCAGAGTTGTTTTACCAATACCTGCTGTTCCGTGTAGGATAAGAAATGGTTTAGCATCTTCAGTTTTATTTCTAAAATCTTTAATCCATTCTTTTACTACATCTAATTGTTTTTTTGATATATAATAATCAGCTAATGTTTTTGGACGATATTTTTCTAACCAAGATATATTATTCATATTACTATTTATTTTTTCTTTAATTATATATATTTATACATTTTACTTTTTACTTTTATATAAAAAAAATTATAATACTTAATACTTCCAGAATAAAATATAAAACTAAAAATTTAAAAAATGTCAAAAATTAAACAACTATACTACTATGTAAGTCTTGAACTTGTTCTAATACTAATGGAGTTATATTACTACATATATTTCTAATTTTTCTTAGGCTTAAGTTTTTTATATAGGTTGTCCGCGTTTGTTATTTGTATTTGTTCTGTTAATTCTTGTATGTGTTTGCTTAATTTTTGTATTTGTCGTTCACCTTTATTTATTGATACGACATTAGATGAAATAGGACTAATACATTTATTATAATTTAAATGTCTAATTAGTAAAAAATTTTTTGTAAATTCTATATTACAGGTATGACATATATTTTTTTGTTTTTTATCTTGATTTATATTACAAAAATATAAATCTATTTCTTTTTGATCTTTTTTACAATGGTATGATGTTTCAAAATGTCTCTTTAGACCACTTGGGTATTTAAATTTTTCGCTACAAATAGGATTAGGACATATTCTATCTTTATTTACTATAACTTCTGCAATTTCTGCAACTTTTGCAACTTTTGCAACTTTTGCAACTTTTGCAACTTTTTTAACTTTTGTAATGTCTTCAACTTTTGCAACTTCTTCAACTTTTGCAACTTTTACAACTGTTTTTACTGGTTCAATATTATATATAGGTAATTTTGTATTCATTTTTTTAATAAACTTATCTCCATATAAATACTTAATTATAGTAAATATCATCTCATCTATATCACCTTCAAAATATTCATTACCATAATTTTTTTTTCTAATAAATAGATTTGTAAATAATTCTATTAAATTTTTCTCACATAATATTGAATCCGAACAATAAATTTGAAACATTATTTTAGACCCAGTAGGATATTGTTTAACTCTTTTATCTAAATTATGACTTCTTCCAAATTTATAAATAGGAAAATTAATATTAATACATTCACGTGTATGCATTATATATACACCTTCCATTTTATAAATACCAAATAATACTCAATGTATAAATATTATAAGTAAAATGTGTTTAAGTTAAAATAAAAATACCAAAATAATATTAAAAAAATAAAACTATATATAGATATAATTTTTATAATATTTTTAAAATAAATAATATCATATATTAAATCTTCAAATTTTGTAAGTTTTTAATATTAAGATTTAATACTTTTATTTTATACGATACATAAAAATTATAATATATTAAATAGAGACAACAAATGATTATTAATGATATCCATATAATAAATAGTTGTAATGATATAGTTTTAGACATAAAAATATTATTATTATTATTATTATTATTATATATTGAAAAAAAACCTAATGATCCAGGTAAATGAATAAGTATTGCGTGTAATATATTTGTATGTGCTATTTCATAAAAATACATAATACTAATAAATAATGTTGCTAATGTAGGATAAATATTATATTTTATTAAACTTAATAAAATACATATAGAAATGACAATACGACAACAATAAACATCAAGTGTTTTATAATTTATATTAAGTCTAATATTATGATTATTATGAATATTATGAATATTATGAATATTATGAATATGATTATTTATGATATTTATATTTACAGTTTTTTCACCATGATAATGATATATAATTGATGTTATATATAAAATAAATATACTTATGGATTCTATAATATTATTATGATAATAATTAAATAGTGATGCTAATAAAAATAAATGCGATGATAAAATACATATTTTAGAACCATTATATTTTTTATTTTCTGTTTTTTTATCTATTGTAACTTGATTTATCATTTTATATACATTATAATTTTTTTAATTATATATTTATATATATTTTTATATTAAATATATATAAATATTATAAATAGTATATCTAATATAAAAATAATACTATATAATAAAGTAAAAGTATATAACTAAAACCTTAAACATACATAATTGAGAAATGGGTGCAGGAACATTAGTTGAATTGATTGCTCGAGGTCAACAAGATGTATATATTATAGGTAATCCACAATTTTCATATTTCAAATCAGTTTATAAAAGACATACTAATTTTGCAATAGAACCAATTAAACAAATATTTACAGAGTCTCCAGATTTTGGTAAAAGAGTAACCTGTATTATTGATAAAAAAGCAGATTTACTTAGTGATATTTTATTAGAGATTGAATTACCAGCACTTAAAACTTATGTTAGTTGGACTAATGGTATAGGTTATTATATGATTGATTGGGTAGAATTACAATTTGGTGGTGAACCAATAGATCGTATATCTGGAGACTTGATGAATTTATGGATGGAATTAACTACACCAGCAGGTAAAAAACAATCATTATATGATATGATAGGTAAATTTAGCACCTTTACTAATAATACACAAACAGGTTCTCTTAAATTATTAGTTCCATTACCCTTTTGGTTTTGTCGTAGTATAGAAAAGGTATTGCCCTTAATATCAATGCAATATACTGATATTAAAATAGTAGTCCAATTTAAACAATTTGACAAGTGTTGGTATAAATTATCAAATGGTATTGAACCAACTACCACACCCAGAATAACAAAGGCAAATTTACTATGTAATTATGTTTATCTTGATGTGTTTGAAAGGACACAATTTGCTAAACAATTAAATCATGAATATTTAATAGAGCAATTTCAAAGTATTAATGGGTTTTCTATTTCACCAAATATATTAAATGTAAATATAAGATTATTTTTTAATCATACAGTTAAAGAGTTATTCTGGACGTATAGATCATCAGTAGCTACAGATGCAAATGATTATGATAATTATGCAAGTATAACAGATTATAATACACCAGATGAATTGATGGTTGCTCCCATTACTAATATTACATTAAGATTTAATGGTAATGATAGATTTGAAACATTAACCGAGACATTTTTTAGATTATATCAGCCTTATAAATACCATTCATCAGGAACAAATGATTATATTTATATGTATTCATTCGCTTTAGAGCCTGAAAATATGCAACCAAGTGGTACTTGTAATTTTAGTAAATTGGATAATGTTGTATTAAGTTTAGATTGCACACCAAGCATTCCTGATGGTCTGGTTAATGTTTATGCTATAAATTACAATATTTTAAGAATACAAAATGGTATGGCTGGATTGATGTTTTCTTCATAAAGAAACAGAAAAAACAAAAAAAAATAAATAAAAATGTAAATAATCAAAATAATCAAAATATTCATCGATTGACATTTGTAGTTTGTAATTTTTTTATATAGTTACTAATAAAAGCATTTTAAAATTTAGATTTCATCAATAATATCAATACTTGTTAACATAACTTTTCTACAACAGATACGAGTTAAACCAAGTTCATCCATTATTTCACCAGCAACTGTTTTTTTAACATCATCAACACTAATATCAATCATTAATGGATCTTTATCAGTATTATTATCTTGTTTATAAGCAAGTTTCTTGCGAATAAGTTCTTTTTTATAATATTCATATTTATCAGCTAATATTTTACCACAAGTATAACATCTTGGAGGAATAATCATATTAATTTATTATTAAATATTTATTATTAAATATTTATTATTAAATATTAATTATTTATTATATTTAGTTCTGGATACTCTAATTATATTTATAGTTATATTTAATTTTTAAATCAATTTTTTATTATCTTATATTTTAGTTTTAATGTTTATGTTATTTCATAAATTATTTTATCTTTTTATAATTTCATAAATTTTTTTTATTTTTATATATTAAGTATCTAGATACAACTATTATTAAATATGAATTTTATAGTAAAATTATTTCAATATATAAAAACCCATCCTATTATTTCAATTAGTTTACTAATAATT
>Ga0209500_10001251_pt1 | contig 19376 bp, 4 predicted proteins | sample S_140212_EF_Meta_FD_187323 | JGI IMG/M metagenome (GOLD analysis project Ga0209500, IMG submission 187323) | Freshwater microbial communities from Lake Simoncouche, Canada to study carbon cycling - S_140212_EF_MetaG (SPAdes) (version 2) | ecosystem: Environmental > Aquatic > Freshwater > Lake ... | reverse complement strand
TTGTTATACGTAATCCAAATGTCCTACAAGATCCTATTTTTGATTTCCAACCTGGTGTTACTATCTACGTGCCACAGAAACAGAATCTAACTTCAGCATTGGGACTATAGGTAAATGGCCACTAGTCAAGCAGCTCAAACCGCATTAAGTTACTTCCAAGGCAAGGGCTGGTCTCCAGCACAGGCCGCCGGTATCGTTGGCAATCTACAACAAGAATCTGGACTTAACCCACAAGCATTCAATGGAGCAGGCGGCGGAACAGGCGCCGCTGGCATCGCACAATGGCGCGGAGTAAGGCAGGCTAATTTTGAAGCATTTGCAGGGGTTCCACTAAGCCAATCAACCTACCAACAACAGCTAGACTTCGTTAACTATGAACTAACACAAGGTACAGAAAAAGCTGCAGGAGCAAAACTCAAAGCCGCAACTACTGCCGCTGATGCAGCCACAGTAGTTGACAAATATTATGAACGCAGTGGTGGTGCTGATCTACAAAAACGTATTAATAATGCTAATTCACTAACAGGCGGTGGTCCAGCTGCACCAAATACACAAACACCCTCTGACGTTGCTGGGGGTGAAGAAGTTCTTGTTACCGCAAAACGCCCAGCTATATTATATCCAATCCCTAATAGACTGCATCAATATCCCAGCTATATCTATGGCCTAAGCCTACATCTATTGACAATAGATGAATACAACGACATGGTTAACACACAGACCTATACACCCAAACGTGTATTAATCGCCAGTGCCGGTCGTTATAGTCCAGATACGTTTCCACGCAGTGAATTCTTTGACAAAGATTTCTACTTTGAAAATCTTAATGTAGTAACCACCATAGCGCCAAATAATATCAGTAGAAATACTAATGCTATAGAAACATCATTTACCATCATCGAACCTTACGGATTCACATTGATTGAACGCATAATCAAAGCAGCTAAAGCCATTAAAAGCCCAAGCTATACACAGATGCCATATCTACTACAGATAGATTTTTTTACTATAGATGATGCCGGTAAGATTGTTGGCTCAGTCGAAGAATTGCGCAAACGCATACCTATTACACTTACACAATTTGATGTAAAGGTCAGCGGTAAAGGTGCAGAATACAGAATAGCTACCTCGGCATATAATCATTCAGCATATGATAAAAATACTGTGACTACACCAGCCAATTTTGAAGTAGTAGCTGGGTCTGTTTCTGAATTTTTCCAATCGATCGAAGGCACACCTGCCGACACTGTACCATTTGCCGGTAATCAAGTGCCTGGCGAACGTGCGATAACAGAACAGTATAATCAAGGTCCAAACTTCCTTGGCACTAGTGATACAACCTACACCCGTGTTAAGAGCTATGGCACTGCTATCAATGAATGGAGTGAAAAGTTAAAGACCAACGGAATTATCAGTGAAAATGATGTCTATAGATTTGAATTTGATGACATCATTGGTAAAAGTCTATTCACTCACCCAGATACAGTTACCCCTAAACGAACTCGAATGCAAGATGCTAGAACACCCAACGACTTTGTTAATATAAAAAGACAAGCCGCAGGCGAGCAACAGGCAATGTATGACCCTAGCAAGGTCGTATTCCAAATTAATTATGGTACGACCATTGACAAATTACTAGAATATGTCATACGCAACAGTGATTACATACACAATCAGCTGATAATTCCTTCAGATCCTGACTATGATCAAAAAAGAAAACAAATGGCAGAAGAGCCACTTAATTGGTTTAAGATCGTGCCTATTGTCAGATTACGAAAATTTGATAAGATCAGAGGTAAGTTTTCTAGAGAAATAACCTATAGAGTGACACCATATAAGATTTCTAATGTGCGCCTTGACATAGCCCCACAAGGTGTGGCATTAAGTCCATGTAAAAATTATAATTACATCTACACTGGTAAGAATGATGATGTATTTGATTTTGATATTAATTTTAATACGTTATATACTAGTCAAGTTACCGCCTACAGGAATAGTCTAGCAGAACTTAATCCCACTGCTGACAGCAACTCTACTACCGAACAAACACAGAATTTCCCAAATTACGGTGGCGGTGATGCATCAATGGAACCTAACGCTATCATGCCATCGATCCTACACCCTGTGGTACAGAATTCTACTGCCAGTGCCACAGGCGGAGCAAATGATACAAAACAAGTAGCGGCGTCTGACTTGGCCGATAGCATCATGACCAGTACCTTGGGTGATATGATGATTTTAAAATTAAAGATCCTAGGAGATCCAGATTTTATCAAACAAGATGATATATTCTATAGAACACCGTTGACTAGCGTTACTGCTACTCCAACAAAACCCACTGATGATGAAAGACTATTACCAAGCAACGGTAGTTTAGTAATGGATAACGGAGAATTATATGCACAGGTATTGTTCCGCACTCCGGTTGATATCGATGAATCGACAGGGCTAATGGAATTTGATTCTAATTATAAAAATAGTTTGTTCAGCGGCCTATATCGAGTTATGACAGTTACTAGCAATTTTCAAAATGGACAATTTACGCAAGAATTAGAACTAGCACGCTTGCCACGACAAGCGGCATTTGACTATACTGAATTACAAAATACCGACGGAACAGAAAGAACACAGCGTGAAGAATCCAATCCAGACACATTCCCGGGTAAACTAGGTATCACACAAACGCCACCAATCATTCCTGGCCTGCTACAAAGTGGTGGTGCACCGCAGACCACTGCTGATGCCAGTGACTCAGCAACGAATCAAACAGCCGGACAGGATCAGCCTGGAGCACAAGAAGCTAATACGACTCCGACATTGCTAACACAGAACGCACAGGATCTGCGTGTAGTAAATGAAACTGCACCAGAAGAAACTATAACTGCTCAGACAGAACCACAGGCCATAGCTCCTAACTTTACTCCGATATCTAGTAGAGGCAATAGAGTACCTGGCATAAATGCGGTGCAATAATCAAAGGAAACTCAAATGGCGATCAATGATAGGATAGGTAGTAAGGTAGTTAAATCAGCGAGACGAGAAGAAGCCCCAGGTACCCGTGTTGATCCCTATCCATACGTAGGTATAGTTAAGAATAATCTTGACCCAACACTGTCGGGACGATTACAGGTATATATTCCTGATCTAGGTGGCCCAGCCGACGATCCGAATAATTGGCGCACGGTTAGTTACAGCAGCCCATATATGGGTTATACTAGTCAGGTGCAGTCACAGACAGATACACCTAGCCCAGATAATAGTTTTACTAGAGTAAGCCACACCTATGGTATGTGGATGGTGCCGCCAGACATTGGTGTAGAAGTTATCGTTGTATTCATCGCTGGTGATCCCTTGCGTGGGTATTTTATTGGCTGTGTTAACAGCAATCTCAGCCATTTCATGTTGCCAGGGATAGCGGGCACACAAAACGTAGATGTTAATAGTTTAACCGCTGATCAACGTAAATCCTATGCCAAGGGCGACATAGTTCCAGTAGTTGAATTCAACGAATATACTAAAGATTTTACCAATACAGCATTTTATCTAAACAATAAACCTGTGCATGTGATACAGTATAATATCCTACGCAAACAGGGATTAGATCAAGATACTACTCGCGGTGCCATATCTAGTTCAAGCCAGCGTGAAAGTCCAAGCCAAGTATTTGGCATCAGCACGCCTGGTCGTCCACTAGATGATCCAGCAGATACTAAAGAATCCAAAGACAAATACACATCAGATCTAGCCGCAGGTAAAATTGATCCAAAATATCTAAAGATTAAATCACGTAAAGGTGGACATGTGTTTGTCATGGACGATGGCGCGGCCTTAGGTGAAGATCAATTAGTCAGACTCCGCACTGCTAAAGGTCATCAGATATTGATGCACGACACTAATAAAACTATCTATATCGCACACGCAGATGGTGGTAGTTGGATTGAACTAGGACCAACTGGGAGTATCAGTGCTTATGCATCAGGATCATTTAATGTCCGCAGTGAAGGATCACTTAATCTACACAGTGACACTAATATTAATATCAATGCTGGCGGCAGTATTAATATGAAATCTGGATCAAAAATTAAATTAGAAACTAATAAAACAGAATTACTAACAGGCACACTAAAAGTAGAATCGTCTGGACTAACAGAATTTAAATCAGGTGCGGCATTTAATGTAGAATCCTCTGCGGCGATGTCTTTAAAGGCTGCGGCTAAGTTTGCTGTGGATGCCAGCGGCATATATCAGAACAGCGGTGCTTCTACCGCAGTCAAAGGTGTAGATCCTTTACAGGTAAACAGTTTACCGAGTGCAGGATTAAATGCCAATGGTGTTTGGCGAGTTGTTCCTAATGCCCTGAGCACTATAGTAACAGTGGCCCCCACACACGAACCATACTCACGTGGCTACAATGGTGTATTCTATAAACCAACCAGCCCGGGCATACAACCAAAACCTTATAAAGGTGCTGTTGATGCTACTAAAACCGCGGCCAGTGCCGGTGTGCAAAATGCCGCATCGATAAAAGACCTAAGGAATCAACCTGCAGCCACTGCGCCAGTGGGCACACTAAGCCAAGACCAAACCACTGCTTTACTAGCTCAAGCAGGTTCAGGTAACGATTATACCTCAGTTGATGCCGACACAGGTGCGGTAGGCAAATACCAAATTGATTATCAGGCATTGATAGATGGTGGCTATGTAAAAAGCACAGTGGCTAGCAATGAAGATCTACAAAATCCCAACAGTTGGATCGGAAAGAATGGTATAGACTCAGTTGATGCATTATTGGACAATGGCCCTGAACAAGAATCTATCATGGCAGAATTGACTAATAATAACTATACTGCCATGGTCGCCAGTGGTGCAATCTCAGAAGAACAACCGCCCGAAGATGTAGCAGGTATGTTGGCTTTAGCACATGACGTCGGAGTTGATGCAGCCAAAAACTTCAGAGAAGGACAAGGCACGGGAGCAGATATATTCAACCAAGGTAAGTATGCGGCTTCAATATTAGCTGGGCAGGTTCAGGCTGTTAGCCAAGGATAAATATTTACATGGCCACTACATATAAAGGATTTAGCACCCTAGGATCTAGCAAGAACTTCCGCCTTACAGATTTTGATTTGATCAAGCAGGATATTTTCAATCATTTCAACATACGCAAGGGCGAAAAACTCATGCGTCCAAACTTTGGAACTATCATTTGGAATGTTCTACACGAACCCTTTACAGAAGACTTAAAAAGCGTGATCACACAGGATATCCGTGCTATCGCTGGCTATGACCCACGTGTTAGTTTTGACAATATCATCGTTACAGAATACGATCAAGGTATACAGATAGAACTACAACTGCGCTATGTATTAACTAATCAGACCAGAGTCATGCTGATGAACTTCAACGGTACTAACAACACACTTTCCGTGCAATAATTAACTACACAGTTTATTTTCCTGATAAATACTAGATAATAGGGAAATAGCATGGCAACCACCACACGACAAACCAGTTTATTAGTCTCACAAGATTGGACTAAGCTATATCAATCGTTCCGTAACGCAGACTTCCAAAGCTATGACTTTGAAACTCTACGTGCTAGTATGGTCAGCTATCTACAGCTTTACTATCCTGAAGACTTTAACGACTTTATCGAATCCAGTGAGTTTATCGCACTAATCGATATGATCGCGTTCCTAGGTCAAAGCCTGGCCTTCCGCGCAGATTTAAATGCTCGTGAAAACTTTATTGACACAGCACAGCGTCGTGACAGCATACTTAAACTAGCACGCCTGATCAGCTATAATCCTAAACGTAATATTCCTGCTGTTGGCTTGTTAAAATTCAACAGCGTGTCAACTACTGAAAATGTCTACGACAGCAACGGACTTAATCTAAGTGGTCTGGTGATCAACTGGGCAGATGCTGGCAACAGCAATTGGTTAGAACAGATGACCTTGATACTTAATGCTTCCTTGGTCAACAACCAAGCTATTGGTAAACCTAGTTATAGTCAGATCATCAATGGTATCACCAACGAAGAATATCAGATCAATCTAGTGCCTAATATCTTATCTACTTATAGCTTTAAATCTACTGTAGCTGGATCACAGATGCCATTTGAAATGGTAAGTCCTACCAGTGCAAATGCAACTTATATCTACGAAGCTGATCCTAAACTAAATGCTCCATTTAACTTTTTATATAGAAATGACAATCTAGGCAACGGCAGCAACAACACAGGTTATTTCCTATATTTCAAACAAGGTGAGCTAAAGAGCTTAGATTTCAATCTCGCTGAAAGTATTCCTAATCGTGTCTACAGTATCAATACCAACAACATCAACAACACAGATGTTTGGGTGTATAGTCTGGACAGTAACGGTAACTTAGATATCCTATGGGAAAAAGTTCCAGCAGTAGCCAACACCAATGTTATCTACAATGCTACGTCAAATAAAAACATCTATCAGATCAACAGTCGCGCAGGCGATCAAATTGATTTGGTATTTGGTGATGGATCATTTGCTAATATTCCACAAGGTAACTTCCGTATCTACTATCGTGTCAGCAATGGTCTACAGTATAAAATCACTCCCGATGAAATGCAAGGTGTAGTGATACCAATTAACTATGTCAGTGCCGCCGGTCGTGTTGAAACTATCACTATCACAGCCAGCTTACAATACACAGTGGCCAATGCTACTAGTAGAGAAAGTTTAGATTCAGTTAAACAAAAAGCACCACAACAATTCTACACACAGAATCGTATGATCACAGGTGAAGATTATAATATCTTACCTTATACATTATTCAATGATATTTTAAAGATCAAAGCAGTTAATAGAACATCAAGTGGTATCAGTCGTTACTTAGATGTTATCGATGTAACTGGGAAATATTCATCTACTAATATCTTTGCACAAGATGGCATGTTATACCGTGACAACACGGTCAATACATTTAGCTTTGACTATAACACTACCAACGACATTTATAAAGTTATCTACGATCGCATAGCGCCAATAGCACAAGCACCAGAAACACTACAGTTTTTCTATGCACACTATCCTTTATTAGATCTGACAGATATCTATTGGCACACATCAACGATCATCGCCAATGGTTGCACAGGTTATTTTGTTGACAGCACAGGCAAGATCCTACAGATTGGCGCAGCAGTGACCAGCACTAACAAATATATCGTGCAGAGTTCTATAGTTAAAATGTCGGCAGGCGATGGTAACTATTTTGATGCACAGAATCGTGTTAAAACAGGCACACCACGTAACCCAGGCGACAAGTATTATGTCTATGCTGCGATTGAACTAGTAGTGGGTGATGGCACCAATGGCGGTCAAGGTAATTTGTCAAATGGTGAAGGACCAGTGACTATCAATCAGATCATCCCCATAGATGAACTACCAGTGGCTGATCGAGTATTTGCTGTGTTTAACGTGGCATTCTCAAATGCTCTAGTTTCAACCATGGTTGGTTACATACAGGCGTTTGCTAACTTTGGTCTACGCTATGACATAGTATCGGCTAGCTGGAAGATTATTACCCCACAAGACCTAAACACAGTGGATCCATTTAGTCTGATCAATGCAGGTGACACCAGCGGACAGGCATTGGATAGCAGTTGGCTCATAGCATTCCAAACCGTAGGACAAACCTACACAGTCAGCTATCGCGGATTAAATTATGTATTTGAAAGTGTGCAAGAAACTAATTTCTACTATGACGGAACCACAAAGATTTTTGATGCTAGCACTGGATTAACAGTTAAAGATCAGATCAAAGTATTAAAAGTCAATACACAACCTGATAATAGTAATCCACTGGCACTTGATTATATCTGGAACATCTACAAGAGCATCACTGAAGTTGATGGCTACACTGATATCAACAGGATCTATGTAACATTCTCTGATGTTGACAATGATGGTATTCCAGACAACCCTGAACTATTTGAACTATTAGTTAATCCTAATGTAGATGTGACTAACAAATATGTTTATTTCCAATCAACCACAGGTTATGATAATTTTGTAACTGAAACCCCAGTTGATAACAATACCGTAGTGTCACAATATGCTAGCCTACGTGATGCACAGGTAGCAGCCACATTATATCAAAATGGACAACTATTTTATATTGTGCCAAGTGATACGTTTTATCAATTAGCGATCACCGGAGCAGTCTATACGCTAAATCTTGTTACTGGATATTCAGCTAAACTAGGTCGTCAGGATATATACTTCCAATATCGCCACAATAGTCCAAACAATCGACGTATTGATCCGAGTCCAAATAATATTATTGACTTGTATATCCTAACACAACAATACAGCATCGATTACCAGGCCTGGGCACAGGACATCACAGGAACTATCACAGAACCTAGTTTACCAACCAGTGAACAGTTAGAACTCAGCTACAGCAGTTTAGATCAATACAAGGCTGTCAGTGACACTATTATCTATAATCCTGCACAGTTTAAACCATTGTTTGGTGCCAAGGCAGATCCTAAACTACAGGCACAGTTCAAAGTAGTTAAAAATTCTAACATTGTTATCAGCGATAACGAAATACAAACATCGGTGATAGCCGCTATCAACAGCTACTTTGATGTGGCCAATTGGGACTTTGGAGAAACCTTCTACTTCAGTGAACTTGCGGCATATTTACACATGCAATTGGTTCCAAATATTTCTAGTATCGTTATTGTTCCTGCCAACGAGGCCAGCGTGTTTGGTAGCTTGATGCAGGTCAATGCAAACATTAACGAAATCATTACCAGTTGCGCAACTGTCAATGATGTTAAGATTATCAGTGCTATCACAGCGGCACAACTTAATCAAACTGGCGCACTAATAACTGCTTAGGACTATAATGGCTGAAAGAAAAACCTATAACTTTTTACCCACTACCTTTAGATCCGACACGAACCAAAAGTTCTTGGCGGCTACCATGGACCAGTTGGTATCAGAACCAAATTTTACCACACTATATGGTTATATTGGTCGTAGATTTGCTCCCACTTATAAAAGCACAGACAGCTATGTCCTCGAAGACACTGCGGTCAGACAAGACTATCAACTCGAACCTAGTGTAGTCATACGTGATCAACAGAATAATATTACATTCTTTGCGACCTATGTCGATCTACTTGAAAAGATCAGCTACTACGGTGGTATCACCACTGATCAAAATAGATTGTTTGAACAAGAATATTATACCTTTGACCCACGCATCAGCTATGACAAGTTTGTTAATTTCAGCCAATACTATTGGCTACCTGATGGTCCCGACTTTGTAGAAGTTAATACCACAGGTCTTGATCTCAGCATAGATTATGTAGTCACTAGAGATGCGGCCAATGGTCGTTATATATTCAAGAGCAATGGTGTAGTAGACAACAGCATTATTTTAGCACGTGGGGGTAGTTATACCTTTACTGTCGATCAACCCGGCGTGCCATTCTGGTTACAAACTGAGTTAGGCGTAGATGGAGTAATCTCAGCAACCCCTACACTAAGCTCAAGAGATATCCTAGGTATTGAAAATAACGGTATCGATGTTGGAACTATAACATTTAATGTTCCACAAACTTCAGCACAAGATAGATTCTTAGCTCAACCACTAGTCTATACGGTTGACTACGCCACTCCATTTAATACCTTACCATTCAGCAGATTCCACAATCAGCTGATATCAACATTCTTGGCCAACTATCCGCAGTATGGTGGCATCACAGGTCAGCTCAACGGCAAACATCTAGTATTTGTTAATGTGCAGTTGGCTACTAATGTGGGTGAGGAAGTATGGACTTATCCTGAAGTAGTGGTTGATACATTACCGGCAACAGCCGGTGCATCAGGCACTAATGTTATTACCTTGTCATCAACAGATAAATTGATCGCTAATCTTGCAGTATCCGGCACAGGTATTCCAAGTGGAACTACTATAATCAGCGTTGACGCAGCCAATGCTAACATCACACTCAGCGCAAATCTTACTACCACTGCCAGTGGTGCATACACATTTACTGCTCCTGACTTTGATGCTGGTTATGTAGTGCCAGAAGAAGAACGTTACGGTGTGTTCCGTGTGGTCTATATTGATGCTGGTATCAAGAATGCAGATGGATCTACTGACTATGTGACAAGACTGGTATTTGAACAGGCAGTTAATGTAGATGAAAAAGTCTATGTGAGATTTGGTGTTGCTAACGCTAATAAAGAATACTATAAAGACTATGATGGCTTTATGAAACAGGTTCCAATACTTACCTGTCAATTAAATAATTTATGGATACAAGATGGTACCAGAGCAGACATTTATAAAAGTGTGCAGGTAGTAAATTACAATGCTTGGACCATCGATGTCACTACTGATATTATCGGACAACAAAATTATACTAGTCCTAACGGTGTAAACTTTACCAGTGGATTAAAAATACAATTTGCAGAAGATGTGACACCTGCTAGCTATCAAAATCGTCAATTCTATGTAGAACAAGTCGGTGACACCGGCCAATACAATGGCGGCATAAGACTAGTTCCAGTTGACGAATTAATAACTCCAGAAGCATACAACGCTGAACTAGCATTAAATTATCCAAACGAGATATTCCCCGACTATATCACTATCAATCGAGCTAGTGTTGATCGCAACGCTTGGTCACGTACCAATCGTTGGTTCCATATTGATGTAATCTTAGTCACAGCTACCTACAACGGAACACAACCAACCATTGACCAAGCTAGCCGAGCTCAACGTCCTATCGTGCAGTTTGACTGTGATCTACAATTGATCAATGAAGGTCGTATTGGACTTGATCATATTGATATCTTGGATACCAGCACTAAAAATGCCTTTACAGAACTACAGGGACAGACCTATGCGATAGCATTTGGTGTTACCTTGTTTGATGGTATGCGTGTGATCTTTGCTGCTGATGAAGATCCTCTGGTCCGTAATAAAATTTATGTAGTTAGTCTGGTCCAATATGAAGTTGATGATCAACAACTACCCACAGGCCCATATCACATTGAATTATCATTGGCTGATGATGGAGATGTGGCAACATATTCTACAGTGGTAGTAGCATTAGGTCAATACAAAGGTAGTCAATGGTGGTATGATGGTGTTACTTGGATCGCTAGCCAACCTAAAACAGCCCTTCAACAACCTCCATTGTTTGACATATTAGATGCTAGCGGTAAGAGTTTTTCAACTTATACTAGAAGCACGTTTACAGGCACACAGATTTTTAGTTATGTGCGTGCTACCTCAGGAACAACAGATCCGATCTTGTCAAAGGGTATCATTCCTACGATCTACGACAGCAACAATAATCCTGTAACTAATTTCTATCTTAGCTACAAGACATTCACCACACAAGGTGACATCAAGTTCCAAAACTATTTTAATACTGATACATTTAGCTATGTCAATGCCAATGATATTATAACCACTCAGCTGATCAACACTGGTTACATACAAAAAATCCTAGCTGCTGAAACTCTGCAACCTAAGAATACTTGGGCTACGGTTCCTGAACCTAGCCACCAATATCAACAGATTAGTTATATATTTGACGGCACTAATAATCCATTTATCGTAGACATCGTTGCCGAAGTAGAAGCATCAATACCTTATACTAAAGTATTCCAAAATTTCCAATATCTACAACCAACAGATTGGACATTGGCCAACAGTGCTGTTCGATTATCAACATCATTGACAGTAGGCGATCAAGTTGACATTTTAATCTACAGCCAACAGATCAGCAAGTTAGGTTTCTATCAAGTGCCACAAAATCTAGATCTAAATGCACAGAATATTGACATAGACACACTAACACTCGGACAGATACGTAACCATTTGGTAGCATTGGCTCAGAACAGCACCATCGTTGAAGGTAATATTCTAGGACAAAGTAATCTTAGGGATATTGATATCAAACAACAAGGTGGCACGATCCTACAACATAGTAGTCCAACACCGTATGCTAGTTTATTCTTGATCGACAAGACAGCTAATTATGTAAATGCATTGCGTTATGCGCAACAAGAATATACTAAGTTTAAAAATAAATTCTTAGAACTCAGCACTTCCTTGCCTGGCATACAACCAACAGATCCAGCCGCCAGTGTTGATCTTATATTAGCTAAAATTAATCAAGTCAAGACTAAATCATTCCCTTGGTTCTATAGTGATATGGTTCCATATGGCACTTTAATTAATATCGTCAGCCAGCAACCGGGCGTAGACGGGTTCTTAGTATTTGATCCATTGAAAACCAACTATGAAATCACCAACATATTCAATAGTCAAGAACTCAGCAACAAGGCAGTATTAGTCTATCGTAACGGGGTACAGTTACTCAACAATGTTGACTATGTATTTAATACCACAACACCATCGATCGATTTCTTGATTGGGCTTGAGGTAGATGATGTTATCAAAATTGTAGAATACAGCAACACTGACGGTAACTACATTCCAGAGACTCCTACTAAACTAGGCTTATGGCCGACTTTCCGTCCAGAGATATTCTTAGATGATACCTATAGAACACCAACCACGGTTATACGAGGACACGATGGTAGTATTACACCAGCATTCGATGACTTCCGTGATGACTTTTTATTAGAGTTAGAAAAACGTATCTACAACAATATCAAGTTACCATTGAGCGGTACATTTGGTGATATTTTCCGAGTTATTCCGGGCAAGTTTAGAGCTAGTGAATATACCCTGGCCGAAATTGATCAGCTAGCATCTATCTATTTCTTAAACTGGATCGGTAATAATAAACTAGATTTCAGCACCAATGATACATTTGAACCTAACGATGCATTTACTTGGAACTATGCAGGCAGCACTGATGTTATCGATGGTGCCAACTTACCAGGTAGTTGGCGTGCCTGTTATCAATACTACTATGATACTATCCGACCACACATTACACCTTGGGAAATGTTGGGATTTTCATCTGAACCAGATTGGTGGCAATCATACTATGGTCCTGGACCATACACCGGTGGTAACAAACTCTTATGGGATAATCTAGAAGCAGGTCTTATTGTTGCTGGATTCCGTCAAGGTGTAGACCTAAACTATCAACGTCCTGGACTGAGCCAAATTATTCCAGTAGACATAAATGGTAACTTATTAAGTCCACAACAGATATTAACACGCTCGTTGAATACCAAGCGAGCAGCATCAGCTTGGCAGGTGGGCCAATATGGTCCTGTAGAATTTGCATGGCGGTCAAGCAGTGAATTCCCTTATGCTGTCCAGCAAGCTCTGGCATTGGCTAAACCAGCCAAGTATTTTGGATCATTGATAGATACCTACAATTATTCATATATCAATCCGTTGTTTACTATACAAGATTCGACAACGGGGGTAACCACAGGATCTGAACAGTATCTGGTCCTGACTACGAATCATCATATCACACAAAATTCTATCCAGTTCAATGGTGATACGAGTTCAGGCACATTATATAGAGGTGCAGGCTATTTAAACTGGATCGCTGATTATCTTATCAGCCAAGGCATCAATCCTTCAACGTATATCTCACCGTTGCTGAAAAATTTCCAAGTTAATCTAGCCTACAAGGTTGCTGGATTTACCGATCAAAAATATCTAGAAGTATTAGCTGAACAGGTTAGCCCTACCAGCACTAATGCCAGCGTGTTGATACCTAATGAAAACTACGGTGTTTATCTAAATGAAAGCCCCGTGCCTATTGACAAGTTGATCTATAGTGCAGTTATCGTTGAAAAAACTGATCTTGGTTGGACGGTCAGAGGTTACGATTTATTCAACAGTTTCTTTACTATCATTCCAAGCATAGTCAATAGTAATGCCTATAGAATAACTGTATTGAACAGCAGTGCTACGATATTTAACAACTACCAAAACTTAAAACTAAATGTGCCATACGGTCATGAATTTACCACAGCACAACAAGTAGCAGATTTCTTAATAGGCTATGAACGTTATCTGATAGCACAAGGATTTACATTCACTGATTCAGATCCAATGCTAAATGAAATGCGTGATTGGAAACTATCAGTTAAAGAATTCTTGTATTGGATACAACAAGGTTGGCGAGCAGGCAGTATTATCGTATTATCACCAGTGGCTGACAGTATCAGTGCGGTGACTGTTGGAGCTATCACTTCTGGGATCGAAGATAGCCAATATGCCAGCAAGGTATTAGATCAAAACTTTAATCTAGTTAGAAATAACAATTACAATGTCATGCGATCAGCTACTGAGTTTAAACTTAATTTTACCGATCCCGCAACAGTCATAGGCTACGTTGAAGTTGACCTGGTGCAGTTTGAGCACGCATTGGTATTTGACAATACAACGGTGTTCAATGATGTTATCTATCAACCAGAAAGCGGTAACAGACAGTTCAGATTAAAACTAGTAGGACAAAAAACAGCAGCTTGGAACGGCAGTCTTTCAGCACCTGGATTTGTCTACAGTTCCGGAGTAGTCAAAGATTGGAATCAAGGTAAGGACTATCTCAAAGGAGATCTGGTCCAATACAAGAGCCAATACTATACTGCTCTTGTAGACGTAGTAGCCAGCACTACATTTGAATTCCAATATTGGCAACAGATTGATCAAACGCAAATACAGAAAGGGCTACTGCCTAACTTCTCAACACTGGCAGTGCAATCAAAGTCATTCTATGATTCATATGCTGAGATCAAAGATCAAGATCAAATGTCATACAGTCATGCATTGATCGGATTTAAACCAAGACAATATCTATCAGACCTTGGTGTAACAGAAACTACACAGATAGAATTCTATAAAGGATTTATCGCACAGAAAGGTACTGCTAATGCTGTCAATCAGATGCTCAAAGCCACATTTAACAATCTAAGTAGTGACATTAGTTTCTACGAAGAATGGGCCATGCGTGTTGGTGAGTATGGTGCATTAGATACTAATCCGTTCGTAGAGATTCCATTGAATGAAAGTGCATTTGGTGTTAATCCTAGTGTGGCAAGATTTGTCGGTGAAGCCGATAATAATCTAGCTGACGGCACTACGGTATTCAATCAATCACAGCTTTATAAATCTTACGGAATATATACCGGTAATATCGCACTTAATAGGACTGATCACAGCGATTATGACAATGATATTCCGACAGCAGGATACGTCAACGTCGATGATGTTGACACGCAGATATTTGATCTAGCCAACTATCAAGATCTAGACGGTCAGATAGCCAACATGGGCAGTGGTTATACTATATGGTGCGCTAAAGACTTTAGCCAACAATGGAATGTCTATCGTGTGACTGAAACTAATAATTTCGTAACACAGGTTGCTAATGCTCTTAATGGATATATAACATTTACCACACAAGATCCTCACAAATTTATCGCAGGTAGTGTATTCCTGGTCAAAGACTTTGATCCGGCATTTGATGGGTTCTATCAAGTGTATCGAGTGATGACAGCATCTAGTGTCATGGTAACCTATGCAGGCAGCACAGCTAATTTAACTACCCAGGATGGTCTAGGTGTATTGTTCCGTATGGACAGTATGCGATTTACCTATATGGAAGATAGTCGCATCTACGGTCTATTAAATCCACCAAATGGTTGGAAAGTGGGTGACAAGATTTGGATTGACGATGATGCTGCTACTAATGCAGTGCAAGGACAGCCATATGGTTCACAACCAAGCGGCACCTGGAAAGTCTATGAAAAACAACATCCGTGGACAGTAGAACAACAATTAACTAAACAAGCAGGTGAATACAGTGCTGGAGATGGGTATGGCTCAAGCGTAAAAATGTCCGGCGACGGATTGATAGTAGTCACTGGTGCGCCAAACTCTAACAGCAATGTTGGCGTAGTTAATACATTCTTAAAAGACTTTGAAGGAGTGTTCCAAGAAAGTTTTAGCATTAGCCCATTGAGCGCAAATACTCGTGCTTTTGGTCACGCTGTTGATCTTGGCACAGATCCAGCATCTAATACAGTATTGGCTGTAGGTGCTCCAAAGAGTTATGGCAATGTGGGATATGTATATGTCTATAACAAATCAGAATTTGCCACAGCATTTGACCGCAGCCAGATCATCGTAGGTAATGTATTATCTCAAGGACAATTTGGCCACAGCCTAGCATTTAGTCAAAATGGTGATTGGTTGTATGTGGGTGCACCTGGTGATACTGGGATATCTAGCGGTAACGTCCATGTCTACGGCCTTAATAGATACATTCCATATGAGGAACAGATTACTTCAGTTAATAGTCTATACACTCTAACTTTAAGTTCAGCTCTAGGCACTACTGCTAATGTTGGTGATATAATCACACAGGCTGCCACTGGTGCACAAGCTACTATTACCTATGTTGAAAGTGCTAGTTCTTATCAAGTAGATAATTTAATTAACTTTGTTTATGATGCAAACCTAGTAATAGGCAATACTACTATATCAGCTAAACTTAGCATTACCACTGGCGGGTTCTTGTCTAATGTAGATGCATATCCATTAACTTCAAATACCTATGCTGTGACCAGCAACATATTCTTAACAGCATTTACTCCGGCTGTCACGAATGATCCTAGCTCATTATTGATTACCAATGCAACTAAGACATTTATCCCAAATCTTGATTATTATCTAAATGGAACGACGATCAACTTTGTCAACAATGGTAATGTCGCGAATCCACAAAAACTTGATACCAGCACGATCAGTATCAAACAAAAACCTTATTATCAATTATTAAAAACATTAACATTGCCGACCAGCAACACCGGTGCACAATTTGGGTTTGCATTGTCAAGCAGTTTCGATGGCGCACAACTAGCAGTTGGTACACCTAACGATAATATCGTTGGTACTGGCGGTGATCTTAAAATTGGAGCAGGTAGTGTTTATGTATATGATCGTGTGATCGAAGCATTTAACACAGTTATAGATGCTGATCCAGGCACTGGCGGTCAAGACTACACCACAGAGAATCCAATCGCATCAGTCCACAAGGTAACTATAGATAACGTTGAAGTCACTAACTATACCGTTGTTAGCTCTAATAAGATTAGATTTATCACTCCACCACCGATCGGTCGGGTGTTGTATATCGAAGTCAATCAGTTTAATCTACTAGAAAGATTGATCGGAGTAGACAGTTTAGAAGGTGGCCTGGCTGCTATCCAAAGTAATGCGGCATTCGGTACCAGCTTAACGATCTGTTCAAACAACTGTGCGATCTATGTAGGCGCACCTAACTATGACAATGGCACAGAATATAATTCAGGCGCTGTGTGGAAATTCCATAACAGAGGACGATTATATGGTACCAACACTGGCTATACAATAAATCCAGTGTTTATGCCTGGTGATAAGATCCGACTAGACAACTTTGAGATCACTGTCAGTGGTCGTTGGATGCCTGCTACTGTTGGTAACATTCTAACATTAAGCAGTAATGTCCGTGCTAATGCTGGTCAATATATCACACAGACCGTATCTTCTACTGGTGTGGCAAACGTAACAGTGTTAGAATCCACACCTGCTACTGGTAGTAAATTTATCACGGTTGGTAATTATAATGATGCTAATGTGTTTAGTTGGTCATCAGGTAATGTTGTCAGTGTCTTTACTCCGGTCTGGGTAAGTAATACAACTTCTTGGGCCAATGTTACCGTTACTACCACAGCACAGTTAAGATCTAGTTTAGATAGTTTAGTTAAAGACGTCAATGATGCTGACCTATTAGGTATTAGTGCAACTAATGATGCTGGTCGTTTAAGATTAAATTCTGACAGCACAGTAGCTAAAAACCTATTACGTATCTTGTCAGGTAATAACCAACCTAATAGCCCGGGTGTGTATGCCGATGCTGATTTGATCATATTTGCATTCATGCAGATCATTGTTAATCCGTATGGTGCACCAGGCGAATATTTTGGTAACAAAGTTAAACTAGCAGCAAATGCTTATATGTTGGTCATTGGTAGTGCCCGCGGAACTACGAAACAATTTACTACATTTGATGTGTCTACCACCCCAGCCGGTACTACCATGGACCAACGCACTACTAGATTGTATGACAGCATATACGGTAGTGGCAGTGTTTATGTATATGAATTATATGATGATCCACGTAACGCTGTAGAAGATCCGGGTCGTTATAGTTTTGCACAACAGATAGATCCGGGCAGTTTGACCCAAGGCGCATACTTTGGCTATAGTTTAGACATTGAAGGAACATTCATCACGGTATCAGCTCCAGGAACTACCTTAAGTGGGAAACCTGCACAGTCTGGAACTGTTTATATATTTGCCAATCCAATAATGACACGCGGTTGGGAACTTATCCGTTATCAACAATCTAAAGTAGATCTTGACAGTATCAGCCGTGGATATCTATACGATAACACAACCAGCTTGATCAAATATAATCTACAGTTTATTGATCCTGCTAAAGGCCGCATCCTAGGACAAGCTGAACAAGAAATTTCATTTAAAACAGAATATGATCCTGCTATCTATAACAGAGGAACAAACCCCAAAGCAGATATCAATCAAAATGTCTATTGGGGCAATAATCAAATTGGCCAAGTGTGGTGGAATCTTGCTAAACTCAGATACATCGATTATGAACAAGATACTTTAACCTATCGAAGTTTATACTGGGGACAACTATTCCCAGGCTCAACTGTTGAAGTCCTTGAGTGGGTAAGAAGCAATTATTTACCAAGCCAATATGTAGCCAACGGTGGTGACGGCGTACCTGAATATGCAGATGATAGTGCCTACGTAGAAGAAATCTTTGTAGATCCAGTGACTAGCATCATCGTCACACGTTACTACTATTGGGTTAAGGATAAAACCAGTGTTGATCCAAATAACCCAAGTAGGAAGTTACCAGTTAGTGCTATCACCGACTATATATTAAATCCTAAAAATCAAAACATTGCTTTTGCTGCTGTGATACGTAATGATTCTTTAGCGTTCTATAATGTCAGTAATTATCTATCAGCTGATAATACTATCATGCATCTTGATCATCAGTTGGTTATCAACACAGATATCATACACAGTGAATATGAACTAGTGCAACAGGGTAATCCAAGTAATCTCATACCTACCAAGATAGTTAATAAATTAATTGACAGTTTAAGCGGTATAGATCAATCAGGGGCTACGGTTCCAGATCCAAGACTAAGTCAAGCTGACAGATATGGTATCAGTTTCAGACCAAGACAAAATATGTTTGTTGATAGACTACAGGCTGTCAATGAGATGGTAAGTTTTGTCAATGATATATTCGCTGTTAACCCTATAACTGAACAATTTGATCT
>Ga0209500_10001249_pt1 | contig 19407 bp, 20 predicted proteins | sample S_140212_EF_Meta_FD_187323 | JGI IMG/M metagenome (GOLD analysis project Ga0209500, IMG submission 187323) | Freshwater microbial communities from Lake Simoncouche, Canada to study carbon cycling - S_140212_EF_MetaG (SPAdes) (version 2) | ecosystem: Environmental > Aquatic > Freshwater > Lake ... | reverse complement strand
TCCAGAAAGCCTGGCGCCAGATATGCGTAGATTCATACCACGCCCGATCACGACGCACAACCTTATTATGATACTTCAAGAGACCCCATGGTATTGTCTCCTGAAGAGTCCAGCCCTCCTTTTTAACATCCTCGTATTCGTAAACTAGATTACCATCATCATTGCCCCACAAATAAACGTTGCCCGTCATCTTACATCCTGACAAATCAACGACCTCTAGACCCGGTCTCTTCGAAACGAGCTCGCATTCTACATATTCACACTCGTCAATGTCGGCAACTTCCATTTGAATCTGCATCTGAACCCAGTAATCAAAGGGAATGTCACCACCGACTTTCCGTGTATACGGGCACTTGATTTCAATAAGACGACCCAGCTTCTCTTTGTGCGGGCACTTTACAATCAGTCCATCGGGGCTCGCAGCCAAGAATGGATCCGTCGCGTGAATCAAACGACCCATTTCCTTAATTTCCGCCGACCACTTCTTGAAAATAATCTGCTTCACGACCGGCTCAAAGCGAACACCCCATGTCATCGGTCCAATCTCGTCGCTTCGTAAAGCCGAGGGACGTGAATGTGGAGCCGGCGGCACGGGATTCGCTTTCGCCTGTACTAAAGCAGCACGACCACGCGCAGATCCAAAAAGCGTGGAGAACTCACTTGCCGTTAAAACAGTAAGAGCCTGTGCATACCAGGCAGGTGTTCTTTGCTCAATCTGTGGACGCGCACACAACGTTGTAATCATAGACTCGCGCTCATCGCTTGTTTTCCTTGTCCACTCCGGATTAATAGCATGCTCCAAGAATTGTTCATAAGCATTATGTACAAATTCGCAGAGTTTCTCTGCCTTCTTTTTCTTTGCTTCACTGAGTTCCGACTCCCGAAGACTGTACTGTAACAATGAATAACTGTCAGTAAAACAGCTTGTAAAGAGTGTGGGATGATCGCCATAAGGTAAAATATCAGTTGATGTTTTTACAAATTCGCATACAGGTTTAAACATTTCATGATACTCGCTGAACATGCCGACCGTTCAAGTTTTACCTACCTTAGTATAGAATTAGAGTTTAGATTCCTTGTCTGTCAGATCTGTCGAATTAGGTCTGCGTCTAAATGTCACGGCATTTCTGCGGTCTAGAAGCTGAAAGAGAGTCTCTCCAGCGCTATTTCTATGCGTAACTAGACCCTTGATCTCCTTGATCTTCTCCTCCTCCATATCGTAAACAACGGCGGTTTTACTATTTAGAAGCTTCTTCTCCAAACTCTTGTTCAAAAGAACAAACAGGTTATTCTTTTCCTGTTCGGACAAATGTAGACGCTTCGCCTCCTCATCACTAAAGAGACGGAGCCTATTCATGCGAAGACCACGCTCCAATCTGTGCCACGGTCTCCTGAATGCAGACTCCGTTTCCTTTTGTAAGAAATTCATGAGCGGCGTGAATACAGTATTTCCACTGATATCATCCTGTGTACGTTTTACTGTCTTATTACGGGTGGAGCTCATCTCTTATACATTGTTATCGTGCTAAGTCTTAAGACTCAGAAGACTTGAAAATAAAGAGTGCGGGGTCAAAGACGATCCTTCAAATATGGTTTCGATATGTTGTGAATGAAACCAGGACTTATTCGACGTAAGATCAACACATAAATGAAATGTTCTCCAGCAGTCTTCCTTTTTGGTTTCTGTCCACGTGTAAAAACTGTTCATATTTGTCTTTGCCTCATCGATTTTAGCATAGACTATATTGTCAGTCTTGTAGAGACTCTCGACAACGAATCCGTTTTCTGCAAGAGTTTGTTCTGGATTTTCGCCTTGGCTGAGATCCAATACACCTTTGCCGCCGTTTGTAAGAAATACTGAAAATTTGTAGATTATCAGTGTATCTGTTTGTTTTTTCTTCAAAATATAGGGTACGAGTTTTGACGGGTACATTCTCTTAAAAAAGAGTGTTCAAGATAGTTTAGATAGATGCAGCCTTTCCCATTACAATACGAACCCGCGGTACCTCTACCGCAAATGGTTTTGAGAACACGACGGGAAGTGTCAACACGCGACGCTGTGAATGCTCGGCAATTTGAATATTGGCAGACGGATGCGCCCTATTTAGAATTTAATCGCCCGGATTTGAATGGCGCTGCAATTTTAGGCGACATGAATCCGATTGCGAGTCGTAATACATTGAGCGCGCCGTATAAACAGAATCCAACGATGGTCGCTGGGAAGGACGATTTTACACAGAATCCTTATTTCGAAAATTATTCACCGTCTCATGATGCCCGTAACGCAATTAGGGAATTGCGGTCGGCGATTACTGAAGATAAGGAGGATCGTGGAATCCGTGAATCGAAGCGAATTTTACAGCGTGGTTTTCAAAGTACATGGGTCTCACCCGAATCGGTTGAAAAGAAGAATATTACAACGCTGAAGGCATATGAAGAACTCAAGCCGGCGTTTGATGATCCTGGAACAAAATACCGGAAGAATTAATCGAATCGCATCTCAATTTCAAGAGTATGTTTCTGCATCAGTTTTGCAGACACTTGCTCTTTATTTACAAGGCGCCTGCGGGTCGTTGATCTCTGTGTACTTGTTGTCTGCTGTGACTGCTGTGATGATGCTGTTGTTGTTGTGTTTGTAGGCGTGGTCTTCCGGAGTTTGGCATTCTCGCGCATTTGCGAATTCATTTCAGCCTCTACGGTTGCCGTATTCAGGCGTAGGTAATCGAGAACTCCCTTTTCTAGAGCCCACCGGAAGAAGTTGAGTTTTCCTACGGTTGTCAAGAATGACGGTTGACCGGGAACTTGGAAGTAGATTCGCTCACGGCGACAGAAGGGATCAAAGAGCTTTTTGCTATAGGCTTTGAGCTGACTCTTGTAATTTGTGTAGACGAGGAACTCTTGTCCTTCAAAGATGTAGGCTGTATTGTGTGCCTTCGCATAGTTTGTGACAAACCAGTCAATGAGTCGGAGGGAGAGAGCGGATGTGCCGAGTAGAATGGGGAGAATCTCGTTGATGTCTGTGCGCTGCGCATAGAAGCGCTGGAGACTATGTACAATGAGTTCTTGCTTGCAGTGGATCTTTCTACGGCGAGTTTGGGGGTCGGGGTCAAAACGAATCATGTTTCCTGGGGTTGCGACGTCGGTCATCTATTTATAGAGGAAAACTGCAACAATTGCTTAGGTGTCCTCTAAATAGATGGGAGATCAAGCGCCTCCGAATTTTAATCCAAGTGTAAGTTTATTGAGTGGCGGTGAAAGTGTTCCAATTACAGCAGTTCAGGGTGGCGGTAGTCTCGCTGACGTATCTATGCTCAGCGGCGGTGAAGGGGCTATTATACAACCGGTTCGGGGTGGTGCTGGTATTTTAAAAAAGGCAGGGAAAGCTATCAGAAAACGATTGGGATTTAAAAGTAATAACAACTTGGAAAATGTTGAAGAAGTTAACATGTCTAAGGAAGCTAAGAATGCTAGAAAAGGACCGCCCGAAAAAACAGAAGAGGAAGCTGAAGCAAATCTTAATGAAGAAGTTGAAGCGAATCGTAATGAAGAGAGAAAGAATGAAGGAGAGGAAGAGGAAGAGGAAGAGGATGAAGAGGATGAAGAGGATGAAGAGGATGAAGAGGATGAAGAGGATAAAGATGAAGAGGAGGAAGAGGAGGAAGAAAAGGAAGAGGATGAAGAGGAACTTCCAGGTTCATCAAGAGAAGAATCAAAAGATATTAAAATTAGTGTAGATGGACTTTTTTTTGAAATACGTCCTTATAATGAAGTTACATACAATGATTGGGAAAATGCTGAGTACAGTGAAGGTGAAAAAAAATTTAAGGATGCTCTTGAACTAACAGATGAACTTTTAAAACAAACATTTGGTGAGGGCTGGAAGGGTGAATTTGCTAATTTTTTGAAAAATATAGGTCATTCATCGTGTTTTAAAGACTCGGTTTTATTAACAAAAGCGGAATGCGAAGATACCCGTATTTTTACACAGAAAGTTCATTTAAAACTTTATGAAAATATATTGAAGAAATTTGAGGTTGAGAATGACACTTTAAATTCAAATAGTACTGAAGGTGTTTCAAATGAAGAAAACGATGAAGAACGCAAAAAAATTATTAATGAGCAAGATGGTGGCAGAAGAAAGAGACGCTTACCAAGCATAGGTGGGTTTAAATCTTTACATTTATAAATGGACTATTTCCGATCACTATTTGGACAGAAACCAACGCAATTAGCAGCATTTCGTAATAATCCGGCTAATAGAAATGAGTCACAAAGACGTAGGGTATTGTTAAATCGGCAACGGGCACAGAGAATTATAAATAATAATGCTGCAAAAGCCAGTGCCGCGCAAAAAGCCAAATTGGCTATTCAAGTCAGGGCGGCAAATGCAGCACGTCAGCTTTCTCAACAAACTCGTAAAGTAAATCCTAGATTTACTCCAACATTAGAAGCAATAGCTGAATCGAATAACAATCTTCCGATACCGGCTGCAGCCCCAAATGGAGCAAATCAAAGAGCACGCAATGCGGCAGAAGTAGCTCTGCCTGAAAATCAAAATAATATCATAAAGGCTCAAAGAAAAGCAGCAAGAAATGAACCAAATATTTGGAATATGAATGAGGGTCGTTCTTTTTTTCAGGGTCCAAATGTTCACCCGGCAATTACTCCAGTAATCGCTAGTCCGGCAATTACTCCAGTAATCGCTAGTCCGGCAATTACTCCAGTAATCGCTAGTCCGGCAATTAGCCCGGCAATTAGCCCGGCAGTTAGCCCCGCAATTAGTCAAAGTGGGTATCCTTTTGGAGTCGTTCCATCACCTTCGCGTAAAAATAAAAGACTTGTCAGTCATAACACAACTCCTGGATTGGCGAGGGCACAAGCGGCTAACGCAGCAAAACGACATGCGCGTCTTTTATTAAATGTTGGGTCTAATCAGAATAAAATCATGAGTAATCGGGGAACGACAGCTAGACTTCAACAGAGGCTAAGGGATCGGGGTCAAACTCCTGTTGTTAATCAGATAAACCTAGAAAAGAGACGGGCAGCCATTGCTGCTAATCCCGCAGTACAAGCGCGCTTAGCTGAGAAAGCTGCCGCCGCCGCGCCGCCGAACCCGAACCAGCGCACGGCGGCGGCGCGGGCGGCGAATCTTGCAGCTTTTGAAGCTTTTGGACAACCTAGTCCTAAAGGTCCTGAAGGTGGTCCTATAACGGAGCGTCGTAAAAATGAGCCCGATACTAATGCTCCCGCTGCGAATTGGATTGCTTATTTGAGAAAACAAGGCATGTCTAATAACAATCCAAGAATGCAAGCTCTTCTAAGACAGAGGCAACGAAATGAGCCTGCTGGCAACCTCGGTACTTTTGTAGCTCCTGGGTCTGCTAATTCTTTTTTAAGTAGTAATGAACCCGTTGTACGTTTAAACTCTGGGATTCCTCAAGGCTTTAATGCCAGACGCCCCCCCGGACCTCCACCTGGTTTTGTTTTTCCTCCTACTCATGCTCGTCCCGCCGGTCTGTCTCCTCGGGCACAGGAAGCACTTGAACCCCTATTACCCAACAGGGGACCGCGTAGATGGAATGGTGCAAATATAACTGCTAATGCACAAAGAAGACTCAATAATGCAGCAGTCCGCCGTGAGAAGCTAAGAAATAGCATAAAGGCTATGAAGGCTTCTCGTAATGCGGCAGCAGCTCAGCGCGCGAATGCTTTTGGAAGCTCAGATTTTCCTTTGGCTGCTAATGTAAGTAGTAGTGTTAATGCAGCTGTTAATGCGGCTGCTGCTGCCAGTTACGCCGCGGCGGCTGCTGCTGCTCCTGGTGCACCAAGTCCATCATTAGGATGTACTCCCTGCGAGGAGCAAATTGTTGCGAAGTTGGACATGCTCCTCGACCGCTCCAAGCCGTCAACAATTCTCGGCGCAATCAAGGGAACTGGTGCGTTTGTTGTTACTCAGGTGGGCGCTGCGCTTTCTGATGCTGAAGCTGCTTTAAGAATGGCAATAGAAACAGGAAACAAAAAATCAAAGAAGTTTGCTGAAAATGCATTAAAGTATTCACAAAAGAAGTTGGAGCAGCTACTGAAAGCGCTTACACTTTCTGATGAAACTAAGGAGAAAATAAGAATAGCTCTAAGTAATATTAAAGATGCACTTGTAATGTTAGCTAAGATAACTGGAATTGTAATAGGTGGTAGTGCAGCTGCTGCAATTGTTGCCGCGCTCGTCCCTGTTGCTGCCGCCGCCGCGATCATTGCTGGTTTAGCACTTGCTGGATCAAGCTCACTTAATTATCTAATAACAGTTGCTGTTCCTGCGGCGACAGCAGCTTGGTCTGCTGCGAAGGCAAAGATCTTAGTTGGTCTTGGTTTGGCTAAAAACTTTATGATTTCTACGCGTAAAAGCCTTGGTAAAGCACTTTTCAATTTCGGAACTCGTGTAAGCGGAGCCGCTAAGGCTGCATTCTCAGCAATGGGTAGCGGCGCAGGTGCAGTCTCAAGAGCCATGTACCGCCTGTCTGGACGCGAGCAGACTGATATGATCAAGCTGCTTGTACAAAAGGTAACAAGTTTAGAGCTACAGGGTAAAATAACAGGCAAAGCTTTAGAAGAACTGAATGCCGCAATTGCTAGTGCCAAGCCTGGTGTTGTCACGGCGGATGTTGCGGCGGAGGCAAAGGCGGCTGGAGCAAGTCCAGCTGTAGTTGCGGCTGCAGTACCTAGTCTTACTAATGCGGCTCCAGTACCTAGACATACTAATGGGTCACGCGGCAGTTTAGCTGAAGTAGAAAGAAGATATCCCCCACTTGCTGAATCACCGATACAGGTATTAAGTGAAGAAGTTCCCCGCCCGCTTCAAACTAGAGGGGTTGCTGCCCCTCCTGGTGCGCCTTTAATAGAAGGTATGAATGGCGGCAAGAACCGCAGTCGCAAGAATCGCAAGTCAAGCCGCAAGAATCGCAAGGCGTCCCGTCGTAATCGCCATTAAATAACTAAGCATAAAAACCACTAAATAAAAGCAATCTAATTGCATTTATTTATCGGTATTCAATCTAACGCACCAAGCGAACATTGCCCGCCTTTCGCACAAGCAAATCCATAGTAAACAAAATGAAGAGACCACTCATTACAAATAGAACCACCTCCGTATTTGCGTTCTCACTCTTCCTATTTTCCAGGTCATCTAAGCGTGCGAAAATTTTATCCAGCTTCTTAATTACGTCGCGCCCATCTTCAGGTGAGGGTTGTACTTGTGCAGGTCTAGAGGTCACCTTTTGAAAGAATGCTGTAGAGCCGCCGCTTGTCATCGGTTTCCACATCATGTTGGTGTTTATGTCCTCGGTCGGCAAGCCATCGGTCGGCATACCAGTTGCTTTCGCCAGTCCTTTTGCACTAAACGTCTGTGTAAAATCCGGCGACAGCTTATATCCCGGATCATCACCAATCACATTGGTAAATGATGCGAAACCCTCCGTCGTATCATCATCCTCATTAAAGCCAAAGAAAGCAGGCGGCTTTCCCTTATCCAGCTTCGTAGGACCCGCAATCTGTCTATTTGGTTTGTTTTCTCCCTCATCCTGTACTTTACTTAAAGACGAGAGCAACTCTTCGTATTCCTTGCCGCTGTCCAAGAACGGCTCCGCCTGCGGAGCATCTACCGGAGAATGCTCTCTCAGCCCAGTCTTCTCATTGACCGGTGACACCTCCTCCATGCGTATTTGAGCAGGGCGATCGGGGTCAGTCACAGGTGATTGTGACTGTAAAAAGGTCTGCGCAGGACCTTTGCACTTCTTCGCCTTTCTCCGTTCTTCTTTTCTGGCGCTTGACTTCGTTTGAAAATCTGGAAATGCGTCTTCAAGTGTACAAAATTCCATAGTCCTCCGGACCTTCCCTGCTCTTTCTGGCAAAATGTTTTGAGCGCCAGGAGCAGATGAAACAGCAAGTTCAGTCGGGTGGTTTCCAAGCACATTTTGCGGATCTCTTACAAAAGTACGGTTCTCCGCTTGAAATATTACTTTTTGTAGGACTTTTTTTAGGAATTGTGTTCATGTCTAAGTTGCCAAGCGATATAGCAAAACAGTCAGACACAACTCTCGGTCGTCTGCTGTTAGTCGGTGCTACGTACTTTATGGTCGAGAGATACGGCTGGGGTCTCGGACTCGTTTTTGCGCTCTTTGCCGGTCTCTTGATTGGTGCCGGAAGCAGCAAAACAGTCAAGGAAGGATTTAATACAGATGTGCGTGTCATACCCAAAGAAAACAAGTGGCTCATAGAGCGAGTCCTAGGTGAAAATCCCACACTCATTGAGGAGGATAACATCAAAACACAGGCTATACAAGATGATTCTGGCAAATATTCCGGAAGTGTTCAAAATAGCTCTGTTTCCACATAGTAGATAGAGCGTAATGGACCACCAAAAAATAGACACAATCCTCTGTGTAGTTGTTACGGCAGTCTTTTTCATCTGGAATGTATTTGAAGGTGCTATCTTCGAATCTCCTTACAGCATTGGACTTGTAAAACTTTATGCCTATCCCATCTGGCGCCTAGCGATTGTCTTCCTCGTCTTTATGGCGGCATCCTGGAGTCCGTATGTAGCCTCCATGGTTGCTCTGACAGCTTTCTTCTATTTTGAAGATCTCCATAAACTAACTCAAACCTGGATAGAGTAATGGCGACTATGCCCCCGGTTATTGCTGCCGCAGCAATGGGACCCCTAAATCCGCTTGAAGGTCTCATTATGGGCATTAACACAAATCCTTATTTTATTGGACTCATGATGCTTCTTCTCAATTTGGGTGGTCGCTTCCTAGGAATGGAAATGTCAAAAGAACAGGAAAAATTCTTCCAGCATCCATGGATCAGGCGCTGCCTAATCTTTACAGTGCTGTTTGTTGCCACGCGCAACATTATTGTGGCGCTTATCATGACTGTCTTTGTTGTTCTTATTATGACTGTTCTCTTGAATGAGAATAGTGCATTCTATCTGGGAACGCCTATAACAGTCGAAGCTCCAAAGGAGGGACAAATTGGCTTATCACCTGAGGAGCAGGATATTTTGAGAAAACTCATGGAGAAGCAGGCACGTGTAAGTCCAAAGCAAGGTGAGCCGTCAAAGCAAAAAGAGCCTTTCACGGCAGAACTTATTTACATGCAGAACCTGCAAAAGATAAACTCTTAGATCTTGGGGTGTTTTCTGGTATTTCTTCGTTTTCCGCCCTTTCCTGCGAAGGGTGGAAAACCAAGCCCAGCACGGATTAAATTCATTAGATCAACAACATCTTTATCTGTCATTGAACCTATCTTCACACCCTTTCCGAAAAATTCAACATCTCCTCTGAGTGCGGCTTTTCGCATTTTTGTACCTGACATTTTTGTCGGATCGTTTGATGACTCGTTTTCAAGATTCCGTTCGCCTGCAGAAACAACTCTTACTGAATCATTGGCTCGGCTAAATGATTTGCCAAAACTTTCCACGCGATCACTTCCAACGACCATAATAACTTTTTTATATCCAGCATCAAAGAGTTTTTGAAACACAGAAGGAACTGTTCTACAGTCGCTCTTGGTAGTATTGATAAAACGAATATCTCGTTCTTCTTCTGGATACATTTTGTTTAAATAGGTCATCTTTACATCCACTGTAAGCGGATTTTCATTATTTCCCGTAGACGTAAAATTTCCCGCTTTTTTCATGTTTCTCGTAATTGCTTGTACATTTTTATGTCCAGCGTTATTTAGTTTACTTGAAACAAAAATATATCCATCTCCATCATTTTCCTTTGCGATTCTTGAAACAGCATCAATCAGTACTTTATGACCACTTGTCGGGGGTTGAAAACGTCCAAATGTAAATATAGCAATTGGAGATTTTATTATATTTACCGAATTATTCTTGCTCATTCACTACCTATTTATTAGACTTATTTTTACAAACCCTGTAGAGTGATTGTATTGCCGACCGGCTGTCTGCGTCTGCGACCACGACCACCGCCTCTAGATGACTCCGTTGTGCTGCCGAGATCACCGCTGTGTACACTCTCCATTTCAGCCGCGATCTGGACTGCAGGCTGATTCATGGCGGGCGGCGCACCCATGGACATAGGAGGCGGCTCAAAGTTGCCGACCGCCTCGGCGCGACGAACCTCCTCGAACGTCTTCAAGATATCATCCACGCCACTCGGTCCGCGCATCTCTCGTCTGGCTGTGCGCGGCGGCTCAACGGACGCGATGTTCTGCGGTGTCAGAGGCTGCGGCGTGGCGGCGCCTTGCTGTTGCTGCTGTTGTCTGGAACTACCGAAGAAGGCGCCGGTCGGACCTTGCTGTGGCTGCGGGGCTAAGCCAGGTCCAGGCGGCTGCTGTTGCCCCATCGCCATACCCATAAAGTTACCGAAACCCGAGCCAGCCTCCGCCGCCGCAGCCGCGGCAAACTGGCGCGCCAGATCCGGATTATTCTTCAAGACATTGTCCATGCCCTGTCCGAGACGCTGACGCATGAAGGTGTTGCTGACGTGGCACATGAAACCTGAGCCGGCGAGAGCAAAGACGAGACGCGCCTCCGCGGGCATCTTTCCTCTGTCCTTGTACTTATCATAGAGCTCCTCAAAGATCTCATCGAAATCCTCTACGTTCTCATGTACAGACTCGGACCAGCCCTCGAGGTTCAGATCAAACGGGTCGAACCGATTGTTCATCCACTCCATGCCCGTCACGACGCCCATAAGCGCCTGTCTTTGAAAACGGAGAGAGCCCTCCAAGTTGCGCGCATCTACAAGGCGATTGAATTCCTGCTTTATCTCATCCAGATTATTGTCCATGGTGAATCGCTTCGAGACAGGAAATCCCTTTTGCTCCAGGCGCTGGAGCTTATTCAAGTATTCGATCTTCTCCTTTTTCTCCTCCTCGGGGTTCCTGTGAACCTGCGCCGGTGTCAAGCTGATACCAGGACCCGATGCACTCTGTGAATTGCTGTAAATACCCTGTTCCTTATTGATCTGTATATTAGCACCCATGGTGCTGGGGTCCATGTTTAGCGTGATCGTGTCCAGATTTTCCAAGGGCGACAATTCAATTTCAGACATTTGCTGTGAATCCATCGGTACCTGAACCTGCTGCGGCACACTGTACGATGATGATGATGAATTTTCCCGAGGACCAATTGAAATTTTTGACTGGTTCGCTAACATATTTAAACCAAGAATGTCGGAGTTATCCGTTATATCTATAACATTACCTACGTCGCCGCTTAGGTTGAAGTCCGGACCACCAAATGTCCGTGAAACATCCTCCATTTCCTGAATCGTCACACCGCGCCCAGACATTTCTCTTCTTTGCTTGTCTTTTCACAGTTCTTTTAAATACTACTATTACGCAGAATGCCCCGTATTTGACCATTTCCTTCAACAAGGAAAAAGGAAAGGTATGACCGAATTGCCTTGACCTTGTGTTTGGTCAAATTCAGAGCAATACATGCATGTCCATCGGGAGTATTTACTGAATCTGCCCACATAAGGTATGCACTTGCATAAATATTTAACATATCTGGAGTTCCGTATGCTATCCAGTCGCAAATATGATTCTCATCGCCGTCATTATAAGGTCCATCGTCATTTGAGACAGTAGTTGATTTCGGAATGACTAAGAATGATGAAATAGTCGGTAGATCTTTAAAAAGTGGTTCATTTACAATACAGTCAGTTCTATGACGCATAACAAGATTGTAGGTAATTCCTGTCCGCTTCTCGTAGACAGTACGTAGGTGATTTGCCATAAATATAGAATAGCACATTTGTATACATCTATGTTTACCTTTTATCATAGATACTTCATTTGGATCTTGAAAAAGATAAGAGACAGGTTTGAAGAATTTTACACCTTCATCATTTGAAAAGACTGGCATAGTCTCATGCCAGTTGCCGCGATGTTCATGTAGAAATGTTCCCAAGGATGTCTCTTCCTTTTTCCAACAGTGAGCAAAGATATCAACGGCATATCCCCGTCTTTCAAGATCTTGTAAAATATTTTGTTCATAGTACTCTTTTATAAGATGAAGACAACGAAATTCTCCGGAAATTTGTATTGCGGCTCTTAACGCGGGTTCTGGCATTTTCTAAAGTCATCGGACAAAGAAGGCGGATGAGTTTTAGCGCGGCGGGCATATTGTTTCAAGATGGTAAGAATTTTTTGAGTGGATGGAATCCGTCATTAGACTCGTGGAGTGGGTTTGGCGGGAAACGACGTGGATTTGAGACGTCAATCGAGACAGCAATACGTGAAGTTGTAGAAGAAATATTTCAAGTGAATCCGGACGCCGATGATATTAGTGTACTGGAAGAGCAGTTAAGTCCATTTGATTTTAGGCAAAATGGCGATTACGTTGTATTTTTCATGAATGTGTCAAGTTTATTTCAGATATCCCTTTTTTTAGAAAAAAAAGGATATCGGAGCCCATTGTATGATTCTTTCCCCACAACTTTAACTGATTTTATAGAGAAGCGTAAAATTCCTGAACAACATGAATATGAAATTAGCCACTTGTGTTTATTGAACGCGGAGTTTGTAGGCAAGATTGACCGTTATTTTAAGTCCGATTTACGTTTATGTTAATGCATTTATACACATACAAAATGCGTCTGTTAAGTCGTTCTGCTTTGTATGTTTCTCGAGAAACGTTTTCCACACGGCGGCGTCTTTGACTATGGTCCCTCCAAGGAGCTGCTTTGCGGCAAACTCTGAGCCCTGCTTTCTCTCTTTGTAACCGGCATCTCCCGCTTGTACACCCTTAACTTTCATACCTGCATGTATGAGCTTTAGAGTGGGTAATAGTTGTCCAGGCAACGTAGGTTGCAAAATATCCCGTAGCGTGGCGAACAGCAACATCTGTACAGACTTCATTGTAGGATTTTTCAAGACTGGCTGATTTTCTAGATGTATTTCATTTGCTTGAGCAAAGAGCACCTTCTTTTCCAAAACAAGTTTTCGTATTCCGTCGTGAAGAACAGAGAGTTCGGTATCGACAGCTTTCTTAACCTTTTTGACCTCGATGGGCAGTGAAAACACGGTCGCAAGTTTTTTTGTGGCGTCGTCCTTCGACTTCGGATTGGCAAGACCACGTTGTACAAAGAGGAGTTTCAGGTCTTTGAGCGCAGGAATTTTCTTGAATGCATTTCCACTCAGATCGCGAAACGCAGGTTTTTCCGTGGGACAGTGACGACCACACGATAATGTGTCACCACTTGAATGCGTTGCCTTCGCAGAGCACTTGTGGCATGTGATCTTAGCAATTGGAGCACCATCACTCAAGATATTTACATTTTCCCAGCCGAGGATTTGATAGTGGGATCCACTTAGATCTGTGTTGCGTTTCATAAGACACCACGCCAGATTTTTGATTCCAATATCAAATGATAAGATTGTTAGTTCGGGCATCTAGTTTATATACAGTAACGTATTTAGATTGAAGTTCCGATCTCTTTTTCTAGGGCATCCCAGAACTCTTCTTGAGACATATTTACACTATTGTTATTATTATTGTTATTTGAACTGGCTTGTAATACCATTGTTTTCTTGTTAGGGAGACGTCTAGCAATTTGTTCAGCCTGGACGGTTCTTGGTGTTTTTACTGCTGGCACTCTGGGAGGTTTTGACGTGGCAGGAGACGGCGGAGGAGCGCGTGGTGTTTTCCGCGTGTTTCTGTTTCTGTTTCTGTTTTTGTTTTTGTTTCTACTATTCCTTGCTGAAACATGAATACGAAGTTTTCGTGCTACAGAATCCATTTAAATATAGTTTAGAATTTATACAGAGCTCATAATAGACCCATTGCCTAACGGTCTAAATGTCTGTCCTCTCATAGAATTGCGACCACCTTCAAAGCGTGTCGTCAAGTCTGTCTTTGCTGACGGTGCTCTAAGAAAACCCTGGTAACTAAATGTACCAAACAGCTCAGGAGCCTTATCCATTCGCTCAATACCCACTCCGTTTTTATCACCATCTAAATATTCACAGCCCATCGGATAGCATTGAACTGCACCTTCCATGAGAGGAACTACAGTTGTATCCATTCCATAAATGGCGCCCGTATATGTGGCTTGTCTCTCTCTTGAAACATCAATAATTGAATCTGCATTATGGATTAGCCATTCCTTCGTAGCATACTGTGATCCAGCCGCTACATTTTGACTGCATCTCGGTCTATAGTCTGTGACGAGACGACCGTCACTTGCCGTTGAAGCATATCCTGGAAACCGAGTATTGGCTGTAGGAAGAGAAGGACGTCCTGCTGGTTGCTGTCTCGGCTCCTGAACAATATTCTGGGCGTAATAATTGGGGTCTGTTGTTTTCCGAAAGAACTTGCTATCCATTTACCATATCCGTAGAATATTCTTACTCAATAAGTTCAGCGCCATCCATTGCGGAAAGAGTAGACTCGCTGCCAGCCTTGACCTCCTCTTCTAATGGCACTTGCGCCTGTAAAGGGTTCTTCTTGAGTGTATCAATCATCTCCTTGCGCCCAGCGCCCTTTGGAAGACTCAAGCCACGCTGCTTTAGAGACTCCTGTAGCTCCTTCTTTGTTAGAGCCTCGTAGTTCGCATCCATCTTTACACTTTGCTTTGTTTCGACAGGCGCCGTAACCGTAGATTCAACTGACGCATTCTGTAGAACGGACTTGTAAAAGTCCTCCTCCTTCAGCTCCTCAACCTCCTGCTCCTGCAGGGGCTGCGCATCAGTTGTTGGCTCAACATGCTCTGTCTGATTATCTTCATGATCAGAATTACTAGCCATGAATCGATTGCTAGAGCCAGAGCCCATCATTAAAAGAGTATTTTCTGTCGCCATCTTCAAATCCAGCAAAATATTTTCAGTTAAACTTATTCTCTTCTCTACCTGTAATAGACGTGTGTACAAATAGAAAAATAGAGACCCGAGGATAACTGAGAGCACAATTCCCATGGTCAATGTATCACTGATTGTAGCCATTCTCCTTCCAACTTAGGTTTTCCGGGAACTGGGGAATCCGCATTTCTTAAAAACTAAATCTACACTACTGATTTTACAAATTCCCTCATGAAGACTGTAGTCAAAATGGAGCGTACCGTCGTCTAGTCTTTTTGCAGGAGTACAAAGTCTGAGTACATGACTCGGGGCTTTATCAGCAAGAGAAAACACGTGAGTACTTATGATGCTTGTAAGATTTTTCTTTGCCCATACTGACTTGAGAAATATTGCTGCTGTTCTCTCACCATCGGGAGGATTTGTGCTATGAAACAGCTCATCAAAAATCAAAAATCCTCTACCTTTTCTTTGTAGTGACTCTGCAGCGAATTGTACTTCTCTTTCAAACAGTGATAAGATACCAGGTGTATCTTCGAGACGTAAACCACTCGCAATCCAATCGAAGGGATCAATAGATGCCTTCGAATTAACGGTGCCGAAAAAGAGACCGAATTTTTGCGCCAAGAACATATTGAGCAAGAGACTGCGCATGAAGGATGATTTGCCCCCACCGTTCGGTCCAGTCAGAATACAATGCTGCTTCCCGTCCTTAAGAAATACAGAAAAGGGAACGGTATCTTTTTGAAAGGGATTTTTTGCTTCTTTGAAAAGGACAGTTCCTTTCGTATTCCAAGAGACAAGGCGAAGTTCTTCGCAGTTGGCTAAACGAAAGAGAACTTCCTTTTCCCCGATATTTTGAAAAGCAATCTTCAAGCGGAAGGGAAGATCCCAGCATTCTGCAAATGATCGTAAGATATCTTTCTCATCAAGGTCGGATAGAGGATTTTTTTCCGGTTGCCCAGGATATAATGTTTCTAGAACATCTCTGATTTGAAGAATTGCTCTGCCTTTTTCTTGAAGATCACCATCTATCTTTCTAATATGAAACGCATTTTGGACAGGTTGATACATAGATTGACCGACTGAAATAGCAGTAACGGTCAACTGAATAATTTGTTTAAATTCTATTTTTCCGTCTATACCAAGTGTTTTAAAGAAAATTGTCAAATACTCTGAAAATGTGATAGGTAGTTTGTAAACATATCTTAAGGCAATATACGGACCGAAGAAGAACAATAAAGGCATACAAATGGCTAAAACAGGCATAGCATACTGTTTCCACATACTCACGAAGAAAATACAGAAAGGAATTGTATTAAAGAGTTCAATTGCTTTCCATTTAGAAAATAGAATTTGTTCAACCGATTCTTTATCAAGCAAACTTGGTTCAAGAATATCTTTAAGTTTTGTTTCAGCTTGTTTTACAATGTCAAATGACGCTGCGATATCCATAGTTGAACGCTGAAACTGAATTGATTCTTGTTTTTTCTTCAAAATGTTTATATCAGTTGTAAGTGGCGTATGAAGATCATGTAGAAACTGTTTTTTTCCACATTCAGTTTGGAAATCTAGTGTTTCTATAAGATCTGTTGCTCTTGAATCTTTTATCAGATCGTCTAGCATTTATATATGGAGGGTAAATCAAAACAAAATTTGAAACGCAGGCTCGTCGGATTTATACTAACAACCTAAAAAAATGTCTGTTATATTAAATATGAGTTCTTCGGAGATGTCGCTGGTAAGTGCTGTTCTTGGCTTAAGGAGCAAGGCAAGAACAGCACAACCCGGTGTTCAGGAGAAGGTTAAGAATTTGAAGGGCATTCTTGATTTGACGGCGATTTTGGTTCCTGATTGGCGCCGTGGGCATGGTACACCGGGACCTGCACTTAATGCGGCATCTTGTGCCAATCCATCTAATTATGGTGGTGCTTATCACAATAAGTTTAGGAGAAATCAGGGTCCTATGCCCTACAAAGGTCCTACTACGAATACTCCTTCGTTTCAAAAATCAGTGGATTTAGCTAATCCTAGTATTCCAACTCCACGTCTTCCTCCTGTCCGCTACCAAAGTCGGTTTAAGAACTCAACTGCAGATATCGAAGAGAAGATTCTAAATCGTATTATTCGTCTCAAGCTGAACAAGTTTGGGCAATCAACATACAATGAAATTCGGGAGTTTCTCTTTCAAATTCTCGGCGACGATAAGAATGAGAAGGTTGGAGAATTCGTGCGTGATTTTATGATGATGGTGTTTTCAAAGGCGGCTGCAGAGGAAATCTATTGTCCTCTCTATGCGCAACTTCTTTCAGAGATTGGTAAAAAGTATACAATCATCTTTGTGGAGATGGAGATATTGCTCCGTAATTATATGGAAATCTTTGAAGATATTGATTCTACAAAGCTTATTGACACAAAAGAGTCATTCGAGAAGGAAAACATAGAAAAGAAATATAGGCATGGCTACAGTCAGTTTCTAGCTGAACTTACGGCGCTTGAAATCCTCCCGGTTGAGAGCCTTACAATGATTTTCAAATCTCTCTTTGAACTCATCAATAAGTATGGTAAGGTTGACGAGAAGCGTGCGCTCATTGAGGAATATGTAGATTGTATGCTGCGTATGTCTCGTGTTCTCAAGATATCATCTTCGCAGTTCTTTGTTACGATTCGCCGAAAGATCTTTCTGGAGAATCAGGTTCTTCTGGATACACTAATTAATCTCAGAGATGCAACGTATCCGAGCCTTTCTCCCAAATCTCGCTTTCTCTTGATGGATATCCAGGACATTCTTAAAATTTAATTCTACAGCGATAACAGAATGGCTATATTTTCTACGTTATTTTCACCGCTCTCGCATCTGTTGCGCGCGGGAAAGAAGTCAGTTGGTGCAGTGACGAACGCGGCGAAGGGTGTTGTTGGCAAGGGACTCAATGGAGTCAATCGTGTAGGTCGTAGTATCACAAGCGAGATGAACGCGGCGACTAAGGGCTTGTCTAAGGGTCTTACGCGTAAATCACGCAGAGGTGGAAGACGCAATACGCGTCGCAATCGCAAAGGCACTAGACGCTCATAAATGTAAAAATTGAGCCCGCCGAGGTGGCTAAGTTTTTTACGGAATACTTGTTCAAATGAAATCAGATATGAAGAGTAGAATGGCAAAAACTAGGAGCGGCGCAAACTCTAGTGGAAATGGCAATAATAAGAAGGATTCCAGCGACGTGAACGATAAGTCTTCCGGTCGCAGGCAACCTCTAAAGAAGTCGGTGAAGCGTAATGCTGCGCATGACGACGATGATAGTGTAGATAGCAAGGGAAATATCCGCGGACTCATTGCATCAGAGGAGTCTGAGTCAGAATACGTTTCCGAGTCTGATACACTGTCTGATGAAGAAGTAAGTGTTAAGAAGAAGAATAAGCACAAGTCAAAGGTATCTGATAAGAAGTCTTCGAAGAAGTCTTTAAAGAAGTTCAAGAAGGTTGTTGAAGAGAGTGAGGACGAATCAGAGGAAGAGGAGACTCCTCGTAAGAAGAAGAACAAGCTTGTTCATCGGAAGAGGAAGGTAGTTGAAGAAGAAGAGGAGGAGGACGAGGATGAAGATGCAAGCGAAGCAGATGAGGAAGATGAAGATGATGAAGATGCAAGCGAAGCAGGGGACGAAGACGACGAGGAGGACGATGATGAAGACTACGAGGATGACGAACTTAAGATGAGTGGTTTCCAGATCAACATCGGTGGCTTTGAAGATGACTTTGCCGAGCGCTTGATCCCCAAGCGCCACAATATGAAGAAGGAATCAAAGGAGGTTAAGAAGTTTGTAAAACTCATCAGTGAGCCGTATGAGGCAAACACGATTGACGACCAAATTGATCAGTTCAAGGCTCTCAGTTCGGAAAAGCAAACTCAGATTCTTGATACCCTGGAGCGGAAGCCTACGACAGCTGAGGAGTCTCTCATGTTCAAGATCCTTTCCATGAAGCTGCCTGCAGAGACGCATACCATGGTTCTCAGTAAGTACCACAGCCTCCAGACTCTTGATGGAAGCAGTGGTGAGTTCTTCAAGCTGCGTAATTGGCTAGAGAAGCTGACAAGCATTCCTCTTGGCATTTACAAGGATATTCCAATCAAGATTGAGGATGGTCAGGAGACATGCGGCGCCTTTATGCAGAAGGCGCGCCGTCATCTGGAGGAGGCGATCTATGGTCAGGAGGAAGCAAAGATGCAGATCCTTCAGTTCATTGCGACCAAGATTGCCAACCCCGGTGGTCGGGGTCTCTCCCTTCTTCTGACCGGTCCCCCCGGTATTGGAAAGACAAGTCTTATCAAGAATGGAATTGCGAAGGCGCTTGGTTGGCCCTTCCAGTTTATCAGCCTCGGTGGCGATTCAGATGCGACAACTTACACGGGTCACCAGTTGGTTTATGAGAGCAGCCACTGCGGTAAGATCGTTAATAGTCTAGTTGCCGCGAAGAGCATGAGCATGGTTCTCATGTTTGACGAGCTGGACAAGATCAGTGCAACCCCGAAAGGCGAGGAGGTACAGAACTTGCTAATCCACTTGACAGATCCTGTACAGAATGAAG
>Ga0209500_10001247_pt1 | contig 19428 bp, 35 predicted proteins | sample S_140212_EF_Meta_FD_187323 | JGI IMG/M metagenome (GOLD analysis project Ga0209500, IMG submission 187323) | Freshwater microbial communities from Lake Simoncouche, Canada to study carbon cycling - S_140212_EF_MetaG (SPAdes) (version 2) | ecosystem: Environmental > Aquatic > Freshwater > Lake ... | reverse complement strand
CCTGACGGTAAGCCAGGCTTTGCTGCTTTCGAAGGTACGTACGCACCAACGAATGATACGGAAAGGCAATGTGAGAATCATCGCAATGCCTACCGCGAGTTTTGCTAGATCACCCAAAGTTTGATGGATTTGTTCACGATTTTTGTCATATTTGACTTTTGCGGACTTCGCTAAGGGTTTACCGTTTTGTTCCCAAGATGAAACAACACCATACATGGGTTGAGACAGAACGGTTGATAGAATGCCGGAGGCAGCAACAATCATACCTGCGGCAGGGAAAAGCATCATAGAACCAATAGAAATCATGATTGAGATGCCCAGATTGACTAGAATGAAACGTTTAGAGATTTCAGTCAAACCCAGTGCTTTTACAATCTTGAACTCAAAGTACAACTGGCCTATAGTGAGTAGTACGAGGATTGTTAGAAACATTGCTGACCTCCCTGATCAAATGGGGACATTCCCCCCCCTTTATTCTCTGATTCTCGCATTATCAGATCATAATGGTAATCACAATACGATACTTCGTTTTTGTTTGGCACAACGAAACATTCGCATGGTTTATCATCAAATGCGAAGCCTTTAGAAGTTGCGCGCACACTGAGTTCTTCTAGTGTACAGTCTACACACATTTCGTGACTCATTTCACACCATCCACAGCATCTACAGCAGTTCTTTGACATTTGCGTTATCCTCTCGATAATGGACAATGGTCGCACCAGGATTCCACAATCGTAGAAAAGGTTTCAACAACCTGAAGGTTAGAGGGCGACAATGGTAAACCAAGATGTATCGCATGTTTACTCCTGAAGGGTGCGACTTGCTCGGTGAATGACATAAGTCAAAGCAATCTTGACCAGGATAAAGCCGGCCATAGCGCGAATCAGTTGCTTGGCCATTTGGTTTTGATTTTGCTGTTCAAGAATCATGATTCCTCCAAGAATCGTCAGTCATGTTATTTTCTTCTTGAAAACGGTCAAGAAGTTCTTGTTTCTGACAATGAAGATCATTATCTGAAGAAGCAAGAGTAATAGCATTCAAATCGCTGAAAGAAGTCGCCCAAACAAGAGCAGACTCCAAAGTGTAAAAAGATTTTTCTTCATTAGCAAGTTGCGCGCTAAAGGGAAGACGTTCGACAACCCAATCAAGACCTTCGGCAAAAATATAGCATTGAGCATCAGGTTGTTCGATACAAGCAAACATTTTATACATAACTACTCCTCGTTAGGACAAGTATCAGGAATAAGGACAGGAAACATATCATCAGAGTTATAGAACATGTCAAACTGCCAAATGTTCCATTCTTTACGACACCAAAACATTGTTAGGTCACCATGTCTTATTTCCATGAGACCTTCAGCGAAATCTTCCTTACAAATCCCGCAGTTCTTCATCTGCTCTTCGGAGTTCTTCATTCGCTTCCTTCCAACTGTCTTTGACATACTTACCCAGTTCAGAAGTCTTTTTGACCACTTTTACTGTGCTATCTTTTGCTACTTCCACAGTTTTTACGATCAAACTAACAATAACCGCAACAATGAAAGCAAAAAGTGCTAAAGCAACCATACACACTCCCTATGTGATTGAATGAGTGAAAAAGCCGATAAATCGGGGGCAGATACCCTAAGGCACCTACCCCCAACTATCAGTCAGATTTGACGTCAGTTTGCGTCTCAAACACTGGCTTGACGACCTCAATAGCACGAATCACATGCTTAGAGCGCTTCTGACCAGTAGTCTTATCGTCCCAGACCTGCTGGACAAGACGACCCTTGACAACAACATAATCACTCTTAGACAACGAGTTAGCAACCTCTTCAGCCAACTCATCCCACGCCTCAACATCAACCCAAGTAGTGTTACCCTTGGTACCATCCTGGCGCAAAATGTTATGAGCCAAACGGATAGATGCCTTAGTACCATTACCGACAATGCGCAACTCAGGGTTACTCCCAAGTCGGCCAGAGATTTCGATCCGATTCACGACTGATCTCCAATCGTAGGGATCTTCCCAGCCTGATCCGCCACGAACTTCGTCGAGACCTTAGTGGCCTTGACCGTGGTGTTGACGACTTTGACCGAACCGGTCTTAGTCTTGTTGGCTGCCTTGACTGTGGTCGTCTTAGCAACACGGGTGGCATCGGAAGCAAAGCGCTTACCGACCTGGACGCTGACGGACATCTTGTCCTTCAACATAATACCCTCCTATAGGGTGTGTTGGTTGAGGATCCCAATGATCCCCATCTTTTAGCACGCAAAACGCGCTAATAGACACACCGACTACTGGCGGGGGGACCAGCAGGCGATGTGCCTACTAGCACGGACCGACTTTAGAAGCCGATCAGTGCTGTGATTCACCAGATTCGTTCAACCTGATAAACCGAAATGGTTGGCATATCGCAACGCGACACAACAACACGACGATGCTCGCTCAACCAAACAGTATGATTACCGTTCTCATGATCAATACGGAAAAGAGGATGGCTAGCCATGATCTCATTGAACAAAATAGCATTGTTCGTGTGCTCAGGATACGACGGGTCAGGCTCTTCGTTCAGATACCAATCTAAACGATTATCATCCCTACTACGAATGATATTACCATCCTTATCACGACTGATCAGCAAGATGAAATCATCATACTTCTCGCCAGTGTACATAACTATGACCTCCCTGGTCAACAAAAGGGGAAATCTTCCCCAACTTTTAGCACGCAAATACGCACTGGAAGACACACCGATCGCTCGCGGCGGAACGAACAACCGATGTGCCTACCAGCACGTGCGGACCCGAAGACCCACACATGCCGGGGAGGATGAACTTTAGAATCAGTAGTTGACACTGACCCCCCAACTTTTCAAACCCACTCGACCTTGTTGGACTCGAGTGTACGTACCTTACCGTTCCGCAACAAAAACGAAACACCATCATCAGAGACGGTAAGAACATCATAGTTACAACCATTGAAACGGATACGAGACTTTACATCCGCATCAGCAGTAACTGAAGGAACCTCTTCGGCAGGCTTATCATCAGTAACCCACAAATGAGTTTCGCAGAACCAACGATTAGCTTCAGAACGAGCCATAGTAGCCTTAGTCTTACAACCAACCTTGGCACAAGTCACAGTAACATGACCCTCAGGCTTCACCTCAATGGCCGGCGCAGAGAAAAGAGTCTCTTGCTTACGGTTCCCATAGGTAGCAACATAACGCTCTGCAGCGACAGTCAAACCTTTGGCAACCAACTGATCGTAATACTCTTGCTGAAACATGGTGACCTCCCTGGGTCAGATAAGAGAGACTCGACGTTCGAATCCCCCACCTTTACAAACCTGTACAAACCAACGATGAAACTGAACATGAAACCACATCTTTAGAAGCACTGTCTTTCACTTCGCCAAACAGCGCCCGCGGTGGAAAGGCCCGAAAGGGCCGAACCAGGGCGCCTTTAGAAGTGGTGTAAGTCACATCGACAACGATCACCGTAATGATCACGACGCTCCTCCAGCTTAAGCTGCCAGTAACGAGTGATCTGATCTTCGGACATACCACTCTGGACCTGGTCTGATATTTCTGCCAAGATAGTTGCATGACACGCTCCAGAGCCATCCGGGTTAACGCACCAGCATTTGAGTGTCTTTCCGATGAGTTCACCACCAAAAAGCCTGTGACGAACTTGATAGGCACGGTCATCCATACCATTGATGAGCCAATCGGTGTAGTGAAAGACTGCTTCCCGAGCTGAAGAAAGGTTCTTGTGAACTCCCTTCCCCCAGCTCAGGTTGGACCAGTCGTTGCCCCAGATAGTGGGACGTCCTACGTTAATTCCGTAGGTTGGGTTGTCGTATTTCATGTTAACAACTCTCATTGTGTTGCCTCCTTGATCTCGTTGAATCCAGACATACCCTTCTTGGATACCGTCCAGAGGTTGATTGCCCAGCGATCTTCACTTGCACGCGAAACCGAATGAGGATTCTTAGCATTGAAGAGGAATACTTCACCACCAGTCAGATGATAAATCTCCTGCTCAGCATTATCATTCTGATTTGGTGTCCACTTGTACTCTGGGTAGCAATTCCGGTAAGTCCAAGTGCACTCACCAAGGTTGATGCCCATTGACAGGAAATTGCAATAGAAAGCGTCACGATGCTCTCTAATGGCCCCACCCTTTGACACCAGCCCAATATCAGGTATGAATCCATGCTTTTCGCCAATTTTGGTGACGTAAGACCAGATTCTATCATCCTTGATGGCAGATTTCCATGGTTGAGATATGGAAAGTGGTGCTTCGTACTGAAGCCATGCGCGCATACGAGAATTAGCGTATGAGCTCACGTCCATTGTGAGTTGTGGCTCGATAACCTCATTGAGGTGATCGTTGATGGTCTTGACGATCCCTGGAGAGATCATCTGTACAATCTTAAACATTGTTCCTCCTTGGAACTTGTTGGGTTGGGTTGGGTAGTTTAGTGACATACCCAGGTCAGTTACTACTAACGACAACGCTTGCAGATGCCGTCATTTGCCATGTAGGACTCGTACTGTTCCTGACGAGCTGTCTGGTGCTTGTTGCCACACCCATTGCAGGTCAGAGTCCATGTACGGATGTCCCGATACTCCGGATCCAGGATTCCATCATCGTCGATGGTGAAAGTATCCGCAACGTAACCGTAGTTCCGAAGCGCCTGAATGAAGTACTGGAATGGTCCGACGTCATTGCCGGATTCGTCCGTTTGGCTGGCAACCAGGAAGTTGTCATTGAACTCCTTGGCTGTCTTGGTAGGCATGGAGTTGGCCACCACGTAGAGGGCGAGCACGAGACGATCGCGTTCATCCCCATCACGACTGGTGATAGCATCCATTGTACCGGAGCGGATTCTGACCCATGCATCCGAGTCGAAGGACTTAGGCATGAAGGGCGTAGGTGTTGTACCGTCCCACGACCGAACCTCTTCCTGGTACTTCTGCTTCTTCATCTCGGTTTCTGCCGGGAATCGACCACGGAATTCCATGACCAGCCTCCTAGCTTCTGCGAGCACAGGGTCATTCGAGGTGAACAGCGCAAGAATCGAATCATCGATAAGTGCGTGGTTATCCTGCCCGAAGACCTTGACACGCTTGTCGAAACGTCGGATTGATTCATCCAGCATCTCGGTCATACGTGACAACTTGTCGTCGGTCGAGAAGTTCACCTGATATTCGGGGTGGACTTCACGATATGACTCAAGTGCAAGATTGAAACCGTATTCCCTGGTGGTATTCCAGTAAGCCCGAGGGATAGCACGACCGGAGTCGAGTACCTTCTTGACCAGGTTGGCAGAATACTCAAGGATGAATGCAGCATCTTCAGGGTCATTTGTGTCGACCACATCGGAAATCATCCCAGGAATCTGCTCTGGCAGCGTACCGAAAACCCACCGATACAGGAACAACGAGTTGACATATGCACCTAGTGCAGCATTCTGTCCACTGAGAGCACGGATCTCGTCCATGACATCTTCTCTGGTCAGTTTATGCGTAGGAGCATTTGACTTCTCTCTGTTCTTGCTCGGAAGCCCAGTGAGTGTAACCTTGCCCTCTTCAATGAGAGTGGACAGCGGCTTCGGGAACCTATCGACATCCGAGTTCTTGGACATCTGGAACGCGAAAGTCTCATTACCCTTGGCATCCGTGTAGCTGATACCGTTGGAGGTCGTACGGAACATCTTGTATGAATCCATAGGCATACGCCACGTGATGATCCGGTGTTCACCATTCGAGTCCACAATAGACATGACCGTGAAATGATCATCTCCATCCTGACCGCCAAAGTCGATATAAGAATCGATCCAGTCGCGATCACAGACGAACCATACGTCCATGGACTCGTGATACTCAATGAAGCCACTCTGAGGAGTATCCACATCATACCCCGCCATACGGAGCATAGTGACCGACTTGACGGCCTTATACTCAGCATTGGGGAGCGGGAAACGAGGATGCCCGTTGATGTCCTTCATGCTTGTACGATGGTTTGTGGCCACCGAGTTGAGCATTGAGGGGCTAGTCCGGTAGTCGAAGCCACGCATTGCAGCCTCGATTACAGACCACCTCTGGAGCAGAGTGAAGGTGTTAACCTTACCCTCCTCGTCAAGGTCTTTCATGACCCTCCACACAAAGGATTCAACGTCTGAGAAACGCTCAGTAAGCTTCCCACCGGCAATCTCCTGGAAAGACTTCTCCAGATGATCCTTCAGTACAGAACCCAGTTTCTCCATAGTGAAGAGCTGAGTAGTACCGTTGGGTACGGCAAAGAACCATGCAAGCTCCTGAATATTGGAGAATGCAGAATCTTTACCACCGTTGGGTTGAGCAATAAGGAATCTCTTGCCACCTTCGACAACCCTGATTGCTTCCTTGACGTTAGCCCTAGAGGTATAGAACATCACCCCAGAGGGAAGATCGCCATGAGCGAGTACAGCATCACCCTTGACGAAACCAGCCTCGGAAAGGAGACGCACATTGAATTCATGCGCCTTACGTACACGTGTTTTGCGTCGTGCCGTCTTGAAGACACTGTTGTTGCCTTCTACGGAATCGAGCATCATACGCCAGACAGGATCGCTGAACACGAACATGCCATCCGCAATCATCTCTACCTGCTCATCTGAGTAGGAAGAAAGATCCTCATGGGACAAGGAACGAACCTCATCAGCCTCAAGGACCTTGATGGTGATTTCGACATCATCAGGGAACTCAAAGCCGATTTCGGTGGGACGATACACACTCTTGCGATACTTGTTGTGGTTCTTCCCGTTGGTGACGGAAATTCCAGCAGCGTCGTACTGAGCGTGCCAGCCTTTTGCGCCGGGAATGTTGACGTAGACAATCTTGTCCTTGTCGACATACACGTCGTTCATGGCTGGATGGGCAGCGTAGCGCAAAGCGACCTCAAGGTCTTCTGCACTACGTGGGTGAGGAAGCACACCGATGATGTACTCCCCAGTCCCAACCAGATTGGCGAGGAAGTTAGCGATGACTCGCTTCAGTCCTCCCAAGTCCGGCCAGGACTCAGTAGCCCGACGAATGGGCTTTTCTGGATATTCCATTTCATCCTCCCAGATGATGGAAATGTAAGCTACTGTTTAATCGCGCGTAGCTTGTTGACGCGGCCATGATCAAATTTGTATACCGCATGTGACTCTGCGGTGAAGAGTCCTAGCTAGGATCGCCAGGATGCTCGAATGGAACCGGAGTATTGCCTCGGGCTACAGTGTTCCACCCGATTGCGCCACACAGCTCCATTGACCACACATTTGCGTAGTCAGTCTGTGTCTCGATGACAATGTAGTCACCGGCCATCATTGAGCGAATACCCAATGGAGGTTGATGATCGGGATTCATTCCGTTCATAAGAGTGAACGTGTACTCCCGAATATCGATCTCTCCTTCTTCAAGGGGGAAATCGAATGTGTACACATTGGTGTATGGAAGTTCACTGAGCTCTAGCGCAGTAATCTCCCTGCTACCCATGGTCATCGAATCCAACATCTCGCGAGCACAGATGCTGTCAACACCTGAGTACTCACGGTAAAACACATCTACAACGATGCGTGTAGTCATAATATCCCTCCCTGGGATAGTTGTTGGTTAGTGGTGCCATGATCAAATTTATATACCGCATGTGGCTCTGCGGTTGAGGTACTACAAACGCCCCTCAGAAGAAAGGTATTCGTAGTATGCTTCCCTGACCCTACATTCATTGCAGGGATGAAGCTCCTCTTCTCTGGCGAGAGTGTCTCGACTACTCTCCTCCAGTTCGTGTTCGAAGAGGTAGGGATGTTCTCCCCATGGGTGACCGCATGAACGGTTCATTTTTCACCTCCTACTGGTGCACTGATGATTTTGGGTAGACCCTTGTGGTCTGCGTACTGTACACAATTCCTCGTACCACCAGGGGAACCATCCCAGATCGCCACCAAGGCATCAGCCAAATCGACCATGACCTGATTTCGTACCTGAAGCTGTTTCGGGTCATACTTCTCACCCGGATGCAGGACAATTCGACCACCATCGATCTCATGTCTAACACCTAATTTCCCGCTCAGGATCTTTGCAAGACGAGCATTTGCACAGCCGCGGAGATGCATGTAATGAGAGATGCTACTCGTAGGCCACGGTGAGTACTGCTTATCTATGGGCGCAACAATCACAAATGGAATGTTAAGGTCTATACACTTATCGGCAACGAATTGATCGACGCCTAGTGCACCACCAGTGATCATAACTACCTGATGTGTCTCACCATGCTTAGCTACTGCACGGTTGATGAGATCCCCGATTTGTTCGCGGATCAAGTCATGACGTTCATGAGCATCATAGCCTCCAAGCTTCTGGGGGCGATGACCCGTCCATGCAACGGCATAGATCGGCTTAGTATCCATTGTTCCTCCCTGGAACTAGATTTGGACTTGCTATGATCTAATTTGTTAATCGCATGTAGCTCTGCGATGCCATGATCAAACTTATATCCCGCATGTGGCTCTGCGGATGAGGACTAAAGCTCTTCTAACGTCCCACTTTTATGGTTAACGATGAAGGTGTATGCATTCAGGAATGCTGGCTTCTTATTCATTGGGAAGCTGAGGAAAGTGACATACTCTCCACGCCTATCAACTATGGCGCCCAAAGATTGAAACGCTGCGATGTAATGCTCAGCCATTATCTTCCTCCTCATGAAAGGGCAGACGAGAAACAATTGTCTCTTCGTATGTAATGCGGTTGATGTAGATGGTCTTATCATCCTCGTAGATGACAGCCATGTTGCTTGGAAGCTTCCTACTGTTGTGGAATCGCCCTGACTCCACTTCGAGGTGATGCTGACAGACGTAGTACTTACGCCCTTCACGTTGGATGATGGTAGTCCCATAGAGACCACACATCTCCTTATGAGTGTTGGTTGACATGCAGTACATGATTACCTCCATTCCCAGGTGCCGTCAGCGTGGACGATCTTGTCGTCTGGCATTGGGCAGTCTGACCGAGGGAACTCTGAGAGATCCCAACCAACAGGATTCCACGTGCTCGGATGGAACTTTTCATCCAGCTGGTACTCCGCACGACAGTACTTCTCGTTCGGCAGCTTGTTCTGTCCGATGGTGTATGCTGCGAGCATTACGGCGAAAACTAACACCGCAACGATTGCTACCTTCATTATTTCCTTCATATCATCCTCCCAGATGATAGTTGTTTTATGAATGCCATGATCAAATTTATATACTGCATGTGGCTCTGCAGTCCAGGTTTAACCCTTATCCTGGATGGGTGAAGGGAATCAGCGACGGTAAAGGCCGCCGATAAGAACCACCATCATTCCGGAGATGAACGTAAAGTTCATGATTCCGAAAATGGCGAAGGCGAATCCGATGCTAAGCGCACCGAGAATCACCTTGATCGCCACGATCGAAAGAAGTAGAACTCCAACGATCTTGATGATACCTTCGATGTATGAAGCGAGCATAATATGCCCTCCTATATGTATCTGAATTGTCCCTGGTGACTCATTCAGCTATGGCTACCAATGCCATAGGATCCCCATACTGGCTGCATGGGGATTTCGTGCGGGACTACAGCTTCGGCAGTTGAGTGGCCTGACCGAATTCGATCCACTTCTCCACTCGAGTGCCATCATCCTTGGTGACGGTCATCATGATGACCCCCTCCTGCTGAATGCACACGTGTGCGTGCGAGTACTTCAGCTCACCGTTCAGGTACACCCAGTACTGCTCAGGTGCCCCTGCCATGGAGACGAACTTGACGTCATTTCCACGGTTGGTGCGGATGGTTGCAGTGATATAAGTCATTTTATCCTCCAAGATAATTGACTGTTTCTTGTGCCCCACATAGGACACTCATCAGGGCGTTAATTCGCCGACAGCCCAGGTTTAACCCTTATCCTGGATGGGAGGGTATTACTGGGATACTGCTTGGAGGATGTTCCTCACAGTGACTTTCTGGACCTTGCCAGCGCGGTTCTTACCCTCGAATCGAAGGCTGCCATCAGTCTGGAAGATTTGAACATTCGTCCATGCTTCCTTCATGAAGGTGAGGGTGTCGTCCAGCTGGAAGATGTGGATCTTGCCATTGCTGTTGATGCGGACCACGACGGAGTTGAATTCACCATCGTAGCGGATATCAGTGTAGGTGTTCATTGTATTTCTCCCTAGTGTTTCTTGCGCCCCATTGTTGGGACACTCATCAGCCTGTTGATTCAGGGACACCCAGGGTAGGGTGTATCGGTTCAACGCAAGTTGAAGCGCTTGTTGTACGTCTCAGTCAGCGTCATGGTGGAAACTGCCTGCCATGAAGTGAAGGAGTAGCCATTCGCCAGGTTCGGCTTCAGGTTCTTGACGGTCACCTTGTCCTCCATCAGGTTGATGGTGTAGACATTGGGACCATCTTCCGAGACGAATACCCAGATGTTGCCATTGGTATGGGGATTGACCTTGCAGCCATCCACCGTCTCACGGTAAAATGCTCCGTTGTAGGTGTAGCCCATCGACTGAAGCTGCTTCTGGACAAGCTCGAACAGGGTGAAGGTTGCGTCAACTGTCATGGTGTTCATTGTATATCTCCTTGGTAATTGGATACCCCAGGGTGGGGGGTGGGCTCGGTATTTACCTTAAGCACACATATATATCCAATAGATACCTAGAAAATTTTTCTCTATATTTTCATATATTGATCTTTTATATATGTATATACAGCCTTCGGATGTTTTTCACGGAATCGTTCATCCAAATTTATTTTTCTCTGTATGTATTGCCGTACAGGGTATATAAATCTATATAGTGGGTGGGGGTGTGGGTGAGAAGGCCGGCGAACAAAATGCTAAAGTCTCTAGCTAAACACAGTTATGCTTAACTAAGACTAGAAAACCGCACCAAAAGTGGAATAGTTTCCTCAGATACCATAGAATAGCCACCAATAAGTAAGTAGAGTCACTCTAAGGCGCAGGAACAAAGCTTTGAAAGTTCCAGGGTTACAGAAAGTCTCTACACAGACATAAATATACTCTTCACTTCATGCCTACAATTGTTCAGAAATACATAAGATGGTTCACAGACAAACGTCCTAGGGGCGTAAGGGACCTATTTTTTCAAAAATGAACTATGAACTACAACAAAGTGTGGGCATTAGTGTCCTGTAAGTGTCTAAAATAAACAACAATCTATCATTTTAAAGGAAAGAAATGTCAAAACAAGGAAAGAATATTATCTTTAGTTCCGATTTGTGGAAGTCGGGACACTTTTCTTCTTATATGGAAAGAAAATTTGAGAAGACTGGGTTCCATGTATCGCATTTGGCTTACCCAACGTATAGGAAGGGTGTTAGCGTAGGTGATATAGCTAAAGCTTCGATGAAGTGGGCTGAGGAGATCAGGAATGTTTCTTCGCACACGACTTTTATCGGTCATGGGATTGGTGGAAGGATTGGTTTGGAGATGTTGGCGTTGGACCCGGTAATCTTTGACTCAATAGTTACGATAGCTACACCTTATAAGGCTAGCCCTATCATCGCCTCTGTGAGCGAATTAGAGCCCTTACGTGGCATTATAGAGTCGGTTAGTCCACTGTCTTTAGAGCTAGCAAAAGACGCAGTTCTACCAGATTTTATTGCAATCCCAGCATTAAGCATCTCAGCGCACTATGACTCGATGTTGGCGAAAGAAGCCACTGCACCAATCATCGAAAATCACACAACCATCTACCACTCAACCCATAGTTCAGTACTGTTGAAGAACAGAACCTTCTTGGAAGTATTGGGATGGCTTAATTACTCCGTATTTAGCTCTGAGGGGCTAGGAGACAACGAAGACGATGTCGTGTTAACCTGAACGCCATCAGCGCCTTAGAACGCAAAATAAGAGCCCCTCTACGAAACATGTAGGGGGGCTCTTACAGTTAAGGGATTAAATACTATAGCGTTCCTTCGTCACCTGAATGATAACGTCACTCACACTACTGTCACTCATAGCAGCCACTTCATGAACCATCTTCCACTGCTCCTCCGTAAAAATCACAGGCAAAGCATTACCAGAAGGTGTAGTCACCCAAATATAATACACCTGAGGATCAGAACTCGTCTCATTCCAAGTACCCAACTCATCGTCCAGCATTTTAAAAATATTTGGCGCCCGAAAATCGGCTGAAACGTCCCCTGTGAAAGGAGTTTCGCCGAACCTTCCAACACGTGGAAGCTGGAAATTAAAAAAAATTAAAACGAAGTCGATGAAATTCATAAAACACCTACAGCTTCTAATGATTCAATAGAAAGCGACAACTAAACATGGAGTTCAGGCTTCAGTAATCTTCTTTGGTCGGCCTGGCTTCTTAGCGGCTACCTTAGGAGCAGCAGCTTCTTCAACTGTCTTCTTCTCAGCAACAGCTTTTTTTACCGTTGGAACAGATTTTTTAACCACAGGCTTTACAGCAGGGGCAACCTGAGCCTCTTCGGCACCAAGGCCAAAGAACTTCTTCAATTTACTCAACATATATTTTCCTTCATGTAATCGAGAATACTACTTTTTTCTTTTCTTCTTTTTCTTAGCAGGCGTTGAAACCGCTGAAGAAGGGGAAAGCCTAATGACCTTTTGAATCTTGTTCATTTTTTCTTGGGCTTCTTCTTTTTCATTGGGTTAAAGGACATCGAGCCAGATGGCTGACCATATCCCGCTGAAGAACTTTTACCATAACTAGAAGTTTTTTTACCTTTAGACGATTTCATTTCTTTTTCTTCTTTGGTTTTGGCTTTGGCTTGTATGAACTCATAGATTTGCCTGAACCCATAGATTTTTTACCTGTAGTATGATTCATGATTTCTTCCTCTTTGGTTTTGGTTTAGATTTACCTGATGATACCTTACGTAATTGAGCTAAAGCCATCTGTTGCACCTCGAAATATTCTAGCTGGTCTTCATTTAGTAAGTCTATTACGAGCTTTCCATTCAAATGATCTACCTCATGTTGGAAAATTCTTCCCAATAGACCAGAAGCCTCAACCTGGAAAGTCTCACCATTCTTATCTAAGGCCTCTACCAGCACAGTATTTGGCCTTTCAAGGGGGAAGTAGAAGTTAGGTATAGACAAACAACCCTCTTCATAAAGAAACATGTCATCAGACTGCTCCTTAATAACTGGATTAATAAAAAAATTATGACGTCGGCTTTTGAGATCTATATGGCCAAAAACTGGCAATTCAATCTTTATCTGCGGAGCAGCTAGACCAAAGCCATTACAAAACGGTAACCTTCTCGATATTTGCCACACACATTCTAGCACATCTTTATCTATATCTTTTACTGGCTCCAATTGTTTCCGCAATATTTCATTAGGATATTGGACTATAGGAACAGTTATCATAGGATACCTTTAAAGTGAGATATTTCGTCGCTACATATAGCGTCATACTTGGCCAGGTTTGGTGCATCAAGCTCCGGTATCACTGCCACAGAGCGGTCCAACGGGCCAATGCCTGGATAGCACCACACATAACCTTTACTAGTAAGAGCAAAATCGTCTACTTGATGCCAAAAGATGTTAAGGCTCTGATACCTAAATAGTATCCGGAAAGCTTCATGATTCTTACAGTGGATCCACAATTTGTTAGCTCTATGCAGGAACCACCCTACAGGAACTTTGTGTTCGGCCGAATCATGACCTAAATAAAAACGATCATTCTTATGCCATACATCTACCTCTACATCATAACCTAATTCCAGTGCTTCATCTATATATGCTGGACTATTTTCCAGCTTTAAGTTTGGCCCACTTAGATTTCCTCTATGCGAAATGTATATCATCTTATAATCTTTCTAAATGAATTTTTTGAACAAAAGTTTCATCATATACAGAGAACAAGTCTCCACCCTCACCTTGCAGAGAGTTAGTTACATCATAGCCTAAGTTTGACAGGACGATTCCGACAATCCTCTCTACAGCACACGACTCATATTTATCTCTGGCTAGTATATTAAATACTCCACTTTTACTTAAATCCTGAAAAACTTTGTTTGAAGCAAAAAGCATCGATCCAAAAATACCCTTGTATTCTAAAGGCATCGAATAACCTAAGTGCTTTTCCATTTCCTCGTTTGCCCAAATAGACAAATCGCGACCAGATTCATCCCAACCCATGTTGACCGGTGGACTACTCCACCACCTAACGGTAGTAAGATCTGATTTCTCAACAAAAGATATATTTCGCTGAAGAATAAGTGAGTCATGAATGCAATAAAAAAAATCTTCTTTTGAATTATCTTTAAAGGCGATATGGTATGCCTCTAGCTGATAATTAATATTCTTAGCGTCAACAAAAAAAACAGAACTATCTAAGTCGTTACGGTATCCAATATCAGTTGAGTTAGAATCGATAACAAAAATCTTCTCACCAGGATGATATTTCCGTATCGCTTCAACACATGCAAATATTATAGGATTTTTTTCGTTGAATTTGCAGGGTATTACAAACATTTACGGGCTTTCACATAAATCCACTTGTAGTCATCGCTGAAATATTGTTTGCCTGCCGCATCCCACTCGTTTGATATCGAATATGTAACATTGGAAAATCCAATCTTAGTAAGATCATCAATTAGATCTTGAGGATTAGCTACAGCTACGTCATGGACACCATTTGTGCCTTCTATAGAAAAGTCTTCGTCACGATATTTCCCTTTTCCATGGCAAGACATTTGGAATGAAAAAAGTGAATCATTAGACATCACGCGATATATGTCGGAGAGTATAGAATACCTTATCGAGTAGATCGCGATATGCTGCAGCACAATTGTTGACATAACAAAATCATATTCGTTAGAAACGATTGGCTCAAGGTCAACGCCGGTTGTGGTATAGAATTTATATTTACTGCTTAGATGGGAGGTTTGTTTCATAAATTGAGTTGCTCTTTTAATATTTTCGGAACTGATATCACAACCATCTACCCTATCCCATTCGGCAAGATTCAATAGGTTATCCACATTCCGGCCTATACCACATCCAAAATCAAGAGCTTTTTTACTATTGAAATTCTTATCGATATCAGATAGAAGTAAACCATAATAATCTGGACTCGAATCGTGACCCCTATGGTTCTCTACGGCCATCTCGTCGGCAGTCGTGTCGTAGAACAGCCTTTGCATTTGTGTATATTCATTATCTTTACTTAACACAGAATTCCTTTTAGTATGTATATGAATTAATTTCATCAATAGAAATATCGTAAATAGATAAACTTTCAATATCTAGATATTTACAATCTATGCTATTTTTTAGCTTCCTAACAATTTCTTGATCTTTCCCCGCCTCTATGCTATCACATAGTGCTTTAGTGTTTAAGGCATCTTCTAGATACTTAGGGATGTATAGATGATCGGTAGGTGGATTTTTTTTAGATAAAGAATTATAAACCGAAGAGAACACTTTGGCATTTTCTGGTGACATTACAAAATGAAAATCTCCTTGACCATCACCATAATTGTTGCAGTATATATTATTTGTGTCGTAAGAACTCAAATCAATGTCTTTCCACAATAAAGCATCTGGTCTATAAAAAATAACATACTCATATTGGTGTGCTATATCTTCGATTAACTTAAAAGAATTTTGGATAGATATAGTTTGAGATACTTGGTTATAGAAATTTGAAGATACTTCACATTCACGAAGCTTATTGTTAATCGTGTCTTTATATATTCCATTATCTTCGAATGAACTATTTACCGGATTGTATAGATTTTTTAATTCTTCTTCAAGATCAGTATTCCAAGAATGTATAAAGAAATCAAAATCGTAATTGATGTTCTTTTCTACAATGTGTTTGTATAGACTGTTTTTAACACATGTGAAATTCACATAATTTTTAGATTTCATATCTTCATCAAGGGTTAGCTTTCCATACGTGTTGGATATACCGCCCCTAAGTAAGATTGCTATTTTTTTAGAATTCATATTCACTTAAGAAGTAGTCCAAATCTTCAGGAGTGCCAAGTCCCCACATTTTTTTGATGTTATAAGTTTTAATCTTTTTGTTATCAAGGATTGCTTGATTAAATACTGGGCAAACATAAAACTCGTTATTGACTCTTATATTCTTCTTGATCATTTCTTCTGAGTACTTTACGAAATCAGAACCATGTTTCCAGTAGTAAAATCCCGCAGTTGCAATATCGGATATTGGATTTTTTTCAGCGACTTCCGTTACATACCCGTCTTCGCCAAGTTTTGCAAAAGACCACTTTGGGTGCGTAGCGGTAAATGTGGCAATCCCGCCATCGACATCCGATTCCTGCATGTTATAAAGAAACTCGGAAGAGTTCCACTCAACAAACTGGTCTGAGTTAGCGAAAAATAAAGGATCACCATTATCTATAAACTCTTTAGACAACAGTGCCGTACAAGCTGCGCCCTCAGTCAGGCCATCAACTTCAATCACCTTACATTTTGGAGCAATAATGTTAAGTAAGGTATCTAGGTTGTATTTTTCTCTATGTTCTTTTTGAACTATAAAAATGTAGTTACCATCTATGTTGATATTTTCGACAGCAACTTGAATCATAGGTTTTCCCTTAACGTCTATTAAGGGTTTTGGAAGAGTATATCCAGCTTCCTGGAATCTACTACCGGCGCCAGCCATAGGAATAACTATATTCATTTTTTTATCTACCCATCTAAAATTTTTAAAAGTTTTAATTTTATCAATATTCTCAATTGTATTCATAATATTATTACAGTTAACCTCTTCGGGAGATTTCACCCTTAAAATATGGGATCCACTTTTTTCAGCAGCAAGTAGGCCAAAGGGGGAGTCCTCTACTATTAGGGTTTCCTCGGGAGTGCATCTCAAACTAGAGATTGTTTTCCAATACATTTCTGGATGCGGCTTGCTGTTTTCAACATCTTCATTTGATAGGATTAAATCAAAGAATTGTATTATATTTAATTTAGATAAAACTGTATTGACAGCTTTCCTAACACTATTAGAGCAACAGGCTATCTTGTATCCATCATCGCTTAATCGCTTAATTACATTAAAAATATCTTCAGAAATTTTTATGTTATTCAACATCTGCAACGTGAGCTCTTGCTTACGCTTTTGAATACTCTCATAGGCGTCTGTTGGGAGACCTCTGTCTCTTGTTAAAATTTCTAATTTCGCTGTCGTTTTAAGGCCGTCATACTTGTAGAGGTGTTCTTCCATACTAATGACATATTTGGGGTCAAATTCTGACAGGGCCATATTAACGGCGTTAAAGTGTATATTCTTGGAGTCTACTAAGACGCCATCGAGATCGAAGACTATTAATTTAATCATTATTTGCGCACAATAGCATATAGGTCGTCCGGATATTCTCTTGTAGTTATAACGATAGGGGTCACTCCGAGCTCATCTACAACGACCTTGAACTCATCTATGCTAATATTCCCATAGTATTCGTCGTCAGCTTCTGTGAGTGGATGGCCATCTATAGCAGAATGGGGAGGCCTATTGTTAGTGGCGCAAGTGATGACAATCCAGCCACCAGGCTTAGTCGCCCTCACCATATTTGAAACCATAGTTCTCCAATACCTAGCGTGCTCTAGCACCTCTGTAGAAAATGTAACGTCGTATTTGTTCGCTATGCCAAGGGCGTTGACTATCTCCGGATCCGAAAAATCGGCGACTATGTCTACGCCTTCGTCGGCAAATATGTCTAGACTGGTAAATGTATCTGAAAGTGTGAACAGATTTTTGATTGTACCATTCACATTTCGACCTCCAACATCCAGGACATCATAGCCACTGAATTTACACGACAGTGTCTTCATTATTTTGACGGCAGTAGCCGAAAATTTATACGCTTCTTCATGCATTTTGCTTGTTAAGCCCTTTTTGTATTCACGCAATCAATAAAAATTAAAGCCAATCTTCCCATGTCTCTCCGCATTCAAGGCAAGAAACCTTGATCTCGGCAAGCTCGGGTTGATCATCTTGACCAATCCATATCACATCTAGCTTTAAAGAGTAACAGATAGGGCAGGCCTCGTCGTATCTAAGTATTTTTTCGTCGTGCATCATAAATCTCTTGAGTTATTTTGTCGAGCATATCCAGATCGCTAGCTAGAGCCATCACAGTAGCGGCTCTACCATGTTCTTTGAGCTCTTCACCGTACGAGTACCAAGCACCACTCTTTGCCATGACTTCTGACTCTACGGCTATGTCAACCACACAGCCGACTTTATCGATGCCCCTGCCATATATGATATCAAATTCGCACTTCTTTAGCGCTGGCGCCATTTTATTCTTAGGCACTTTTGCTACCGCTCTAATCCCTAAAACTTCACCAGTTTTGGTATCTTTGATATCTTCTTTTCTCCTCATATCAATTCTTACAGAACAATAGAAACGAAGAGCTCTTCCACCCGGAGTAATCTCCGGATTTCCAAACATAATACCTATTTTTTCTCTAAGCTGGTTAGTGAAAATAATAAGAGTCTTTGTTTCGTTAGCTGCTGCGACAATTCTTGATATACCTCTTGACATCATCCTTGGAAGGAGGCCCATGTGGTTGTCCTCCATGGTTCCATCGATTTCCGCCTTAGGAGTTAGTGCCGCTACAGAGTCTACGACTATTACACCAAATTCACCGGTTCTGATAAGTGTAGTCAAAACGTCTAAAGCTTGTTCACCGTAATCTGGTTGAGAAAAAACTAGATTATCCATGTTAACGCCAAGTTGTCCGGCGTAAGTAGGATCTATAGAGTGCTCGGCATCGATGAATGCGCACAGCTTGCCCATTTTTTGGGCCTCGGCCACAACGGATAGCGCTAAAGTTGACTTACCAGAGGATTCTGGCCCAAAAATCTCAACGATCCTGCCTTCAGGTAGCCCACCAATGCCAAGAGCTATGTCTAGGGGCATTGCGCCCGTCGAAATAGCTGGCCAAGGTTTTATGTTTTCGCTGCCAATTCTCATGACAGTGTTGTCACCGAACTGTTTGTCTAGCTGGGCAATAGCTAGCTGAACGGCTTTTGGTAGTGCGTTATCTTCCATACCTTCTGTTTCTACTAGGCTTCTTATTATATCTTACTCTGTTGTTCGCGAACTTCTCTAATTTTAAGGTTAGTTCTATCTAATAAGAATTTTAGTTCAGACCGATATTCTTTATCGTCTTCTCCTAGCATTTCTTTCTTGACTCTGTCTCTAAATTTATACAATTCTTTTAAGCTTGGTTGCTTTGTCTGGTTACTCATGTGCTAGACTATAGTCCTGCGGTACAGTAACATTCAAATTTAAGGATAGTTTTTTGGAAATTTCACTAGAAAGAGCATGTTTTCTCTTGGAGACTCAGATCAATGATCCGTCTTACTTGATTTCATTATGGAAGTTTAGCGGCAGGTGCCACGAA
>Ga0209500_10001245_pt1 | contig 19448 bp, 1 predicted proteins | sample S_140212_EF_Meta_FD_187323 | JGI IMG/M metagenome (GOLD analysis project Ga0209500, IMG submission 187323) | Freshwater microbial communities from Lake Simoncouche, Canada to study carbon cycling - S_140212_EF_MetaG (SPAdes) (version 2) | ecosystem: Environmental > Aquatic > Freshwater > Lake ... | reverse complement strand
CTGTTCTTTAAAACCAGCTATTAACAAAGTTACTAATTTTGCGTAATTAATTGTTATATAGTTTTCACCTGATAAAGATTCGCCTGTATCTTTATTCCTATCAAAAGGAGCTAAGCTTACAGTCTCAGGCATTACAGATTTTATTTGTTGTGCAGATAGACCAACTTCAATCTTGTTATCTGTATATCCAAATTGTTTAGCAAGTTCGTTGGCCATATAATAGAATGCGTCTAAAGACATAATCTTATCAGTAGCGCTCTTGATGTCACCAACACGATCTTTCAAACGATCATCAGAATAATATGCATATACCTCACCAGTAGAATATACAGCAGCAAATGTAGGACCAGAGTTAGTATTAACATACTGATTCATTGCAGTTGCATACACGTTAGATGTACCAGATGGGCCTGTAGGTCCAGTTGGACCAGGACCTCCTGCACCACCTGTAGGACCAGTTGGACCTGTTGGACCTGTAGGACCATTAGCTCCTGACGTTCCAGCTGTTCTAGATAAACCACTAGAACCTGAGGTTCCAGCAGCTCCTGTAGGACCAGTTGGACCAGTTGCACCATTTGCACCTGAAGTACCAGAAGATCCACTAGTTCCATTTGTACCACTTGTACCTGTAGTTCCAGCTGTTCCATTCGTTCCAGAAGTACCAGATGAACCATTAGTACCACTTGATCCATTGGTTCCATTTGTACCACTAGTGCCAGACGATCCACTAGTTGCACTTGTACCTGATGTTCCACTCGATCCTGAAGTTCCAGTTGTACCTGAAGAACCTGAACTTGCTGAAGTACCTGATGACCCATCTGTACCAGTTGTGCCTGAAGTACCAGTAGCTCCTGTTAATCCAGAAGTACCACTACTTCCACTTGTTCCTACTGTACCTGAAGATCCAGAAGTTCCAGCAGTTGCATCAACTCCTGACGTACCTGCTGTTGCATTTACACCAGACGTTCCAGATGTTCCTGAAGGAGCATTGAATGTAGTTTGTGAATATGAATAGTTAGCACTCCCTTCTGTATATAATGTATAGTCTACAGAGTTAGATTCTTGGTTATGTATTTTAACTACAGCATATAAACGATCTGTAGCTAATATATCATCTCCTATATAAAATGCATCTGTATACACCTGTGTAGGAGAAACATTATTGAAGTTAGATATTGCTGTGTTTGTTGTAAACAATAATGTTGACACTCCACCAATTGAATATTTATAAACCTCTACATACACCTCAGCATCAGCTGAGCCTTGATCAGCCATCATGTGTATATAGTATGCCCATACACCTCCAGGAATTTGTGTAATTCCAGGCACTCCACTATCTGTAGCAAATGTTGCAGAAGTAACTGTAGCATTACTACCAGCTGTAACTGTTGTAGTTTGCTCAGCAGCACCTGAAGGATCTTCAGACCATTGTTTATATGTAGGAGAACCAAACGCAGAACTAGTGTTCTGTGATAAGTTTAAATAATACAACTGTCCACCAGAAATACCTGAGGCACCACTAGATCCAGACGTACCAGCTGTAGCTGAAGTACCTGAAGAAGCTGATGTACCAGAGGAACCAGACGTACCTGCTGTTGCATCTATACCACTTGTTCCACTACTTCCATCTGTACCTGTAGTTCCATTAGTTCCTGAAGTAGCACTAGTGCCTGAGGACCCATCTGTACCTGCTGTAGCTGAAGTTCCTGAACTTCCACTAGTTCCTGTAGTTCCTGATGAGCCAGCTGTACCAGATGAGCCATCTGTTCCACTAGTTCCATCAACACCACTTGTTCCACTTGTAGCTGATGTCCCACTTGAACCATTTGTTCCTGAAGAACCATTTGTACCACTTGAGCCATCTGTTCCAGTAGTACCAGATGTACCATTTGTTCCAGAAGTGCCTGAAGTTCCTGTAGTACCTGAACTTCCACTTGATGCAGATGTTCCACTTGTTCCTGAAGATCCACTTGTTCCTGTTGTACCTGATGTGCCTGAAGACCCATCAGTTCCAGAAGAACCATTCGTTCCACTAGATCCATCAGTCCCTGTTGTTCCACTTGAACCATTTGTTCCTGATGTTCCACTTTCTCCAGAACTAGCTGAAGATCCATTAGTTCCATTAGAACCAGAAGTTCCACTTGAAGCTGATGTACCACTTGTTCCATCTATACCAGACGTTGCATCACGTCCTGAAGTACCAGCAGTAGCATCTCTACCAGAAGTACCTGATGTACCCATAGTACCATCTGCTGCGCTTGTACCACTCGAACCATCTGTTCCAGATGTGCCTGATGTAGCGCTAGATCCAGATGTACCTGCTGTTGCAGAACTTCCTGATGTAGCACTTGTGCCTGATGTTCCATTAGAACCATTAGTACCATTAGTCCCAGATGTGCCACTAGAACCATTTGTACCTGAAGATCCATCAGTAGCTGATGTACCTGATGTTCCTGATGAGGCACTTGTACCTGAAGAAGCAGAAGACCCAGAAGTTCCACTTGAACCACTAGTTCCTGATGATCCATCTCCTCCTGATGATCCTTGTAAGTTTACATCCCAAACTGAATATGTTCCAGAACCTTCAGTCTCAGAAGGAAAAGTAAATACTAATTGACCAGTAGCTTCATCATAACTAACTACTAAACAAATTTGAAAATTTAAATAATTATAAGCTATAATAATTTGTTGTCCTTCTGTATATGATAGACCAAGCCCAACAGTAATTGTACCACCAGCTCCTAATGTAAATTCAGTTGTAGAAGATGTTCTATATCTATCACCAGATAGTCCTGAGCTTCCTGAAGTTCCAGAAGATCCTGAACTTGCAGAAGTTCCTGAGCTCGCTGATGTAGCACTTGTACCACTTGAACCTGACGTACCTCTTGTACCATTACGTCCACTGCTTCCACTTGTTCCACTAGATCCTGAGGTTCCTGAAGAACCAGCACGACCTGAAGAACCTGATGTTCCACTAGACCCACTTGACCCATTTGTTCCTGTACGTCCACTAGAGCCTGAAGTTCCATTAGTCCCATTGCGCCCACTACTTCCTGAAGTACCATGTGTACCAGGAAGTCCTCGTTCACCACTACTACCAGAAGATCCAGAAGAACCACTAGTGCCTGATGTACCAGACGTACCTGTTCCACCTATGGCTTCACAGACTTTTGCATCTAACTTCTGTATTACAGTTTGTAGATTATCGTTAGTATTAATACCAGTGCATACTAGATTAGCTCCTTCGTAAAATACGCATTGAGCATCTAATATAACAGGGCATTCGCCAGTGGAGCAAATTATGTCCATAATATGATATTGTTATAAATGTCTATAGCTAGCACAAGGTTAAAGAGTATAACCTCATACTAGCAAAAATAGTTAAATAATTTTAGTTGTTGTATGCAGATATAAAACTATACTGCATAATATAGCAATTATAGTCCCATTGGTTTGGCTTCAGATTGAGCTCTCATACCTAAGTCCTTAGCTACATCAGGAAAGAACAATAATAAGATTGCATCTGCCAATGTAGATGTTACTGGTAAACTCTTCAAACCATACTTAATTACATAGTTCTCATCAATTGGTTTGCCATTTAATCCAACACCATCACCCATTGATAGTCCATACATTTCATTAAGCATATTGATTAATGTCTTTGTTGGTGTAGCAATACCAGACAATGCTGGGAATACGCCACCTTTAGATAAGTTAATCAATCCCATAGGATTATAGAAGTATGCAACCTCATCTCTCACCTTATCAATAACACGCATTAAATACTTATGTTGATTCTTTGCAAATTTATCATCGTCATCATCTGGTGCTAATGCTCTAGCTCCAAAGAATAATGCTGTAAGTGCAACATACATCATTAAGTCAGCTGCTTGGTTCTTGATGTTTTGTCTCACTAATTCAATAAATTCATCAGGAGTCATATCAAAAGTCTTACCAGTTTCTCTCTCGTAAGCCTCTTTCTTTTTCTCATATAACTCTCTCATGTATACAACTCCCTCATCTGTAGCATATACAGCTGCTGTTAAGTTCTTTAATCCTGTAATAATACCTTCTCCTAAAAAGTTAGCAACCATTCTAGTTCTTCCCCATTCATAAGAGTCAGAGCCAGCATTATATTTAATATCACCAAAACGTACATCTACAAGACGAGGGATCCAGTTCTTAAACATCATGAAAGACTTACCAACAATGTTCATGTTCATCTTTCGAACATCATCATCTGACAAGTTACCTAATGCATCTTTAGTGATAGCCTGTACCTTTCTACGTAACTCAATAACACTATCAGACTTTCTATCTACACCTGGAATAGTAAATTGACCATCCTCAATTTTAGACAAAGCCATTACCCCTTGTTCTTTTTTAAGACGTTCAACTTCTTGTTCAAACTTATTTTGAAGTACAGCTCTCTCAGCCTGACTAACGCTATAGATGTTTGCAAATTCAGGAGTTGTTTTAAGATACTCACGAACATTTACTACATCACCATCAACAACAATAGAGTTATCTAAGTAACTAAAGAAGTTTACACTCTGCACAAACTGATCAGCATTACGCATTAAGCTCATCAAGATCTCTTGTAAGCTTTGAGCATTTAATTTATTAAGAGATAGCTCAGAAGCAATTTGCTTATTGTAACTTTCTGTTAATGGTAAGAAGTATTGTAGAGCTCCTACATATTTCTTTTGATCAACACCATTCATACGTTGAGCAATCATGAATTCATTCTTCAAGAACTCAGATTTAGTGTAATACTTACCAGCATTAATATATGTCTGGAAAGATCCACCAAGTAAGTTGGCCAAAGAAGATATAGGATTTAAACCTAATGACTTAACTTGGAAGTAGTTATTAATGCTATCAACAACTTTGTTCAAAGAGATTTGAGCATTATCATACTTCTCAGGAAGTATCTTTGCACCAAATAATTTATTAGCTCTCTTACCAAAGTTACCTATACCACCAAGTAATTGATCAAAGTTACTACTCTCCACATACTTATGACCATAGATGATTGATTCAATCATATCACGAACCAGCTCTGTGTTCTCAGTATTATCAGATGTAGTCTCAACAGTTCCATCTTTCTTATACTTAGTAGTACCATAGTAGGATGTCTTGATTGCTTCTTTCTGAGATTCTGTTCTTAGCAATAACTTTGTTTGATTCTCAATCTGTGAAAGATACTTATAACGAATAGCCATCTCATTCAATAACGCCATGTTCTTAAACAAGTCGTCACTTGTATCACCATCAATTTTTCTAGTAAAGTATTTAGGAATGTTATATACAGGTTCTTTAGTGATAGGATTGATTTGTCCAAATCCTACATCGCCCTCCTCAATAGTTAATGATCTTAAAAGATCTTCACCCAGAGCCATCTTACCACCATAAAACACCTTTTCCAAAAATCCTTTTCTAACAAAAGGTAAGAAGGTTCTTGCATTAGATATATAACCTATTTCATGATACTCATCATTTTTCTTTCTAATATAATTATAGAATGCTAAAGCAGGTTCGTTACCAGCTTTATGCAGTTCTTTCCACTCTTGAGACTCCCAATTAGATTTCTTAGGAAACTTTCTAATGTCGTTATATAATAACCAACCAGGAGAGTCAGCATTATCAATATTATAAAGCTTCTCATTCTGCAATATATCTTTATCTATATCACCTTCAGGATCATCAGATATACGAGCTTTGTTAACAGCATATTGATTTTCTTTTTCAAGCTTGTCTTTTAAATAAGCTTTATATGCATCTATATCAACATTATCTTTAATCCATTCATAATCTGGCTTCTCTGCATTAATAGCTTTCTTAAGCTTAGTATAGAACTCAGGATCAAATTCATTAATCAATTCATTACTACCAGACTTCTTGATAAGTTTAAAGTAATCTTTCTTAGAAAGACCTTTAGACTTAGCATACTTATCGTAGTTATCTTTTAGTTTCTTAAGTTCATTACCCTCATCAGCTGTATCTTGAGCAGCGTAGCCAAGTGCTCTGTTAGCCATTCTAAATAATAACTGTGCAGATTTTAACTGAGTGATAGATGTAGAACCAAATAATCTAGTTATGCCTTTGATGATCTTCTCAGGCTTGAGATAATCAGTAAAGCCCTCACGAGTAGCTACTACATTCTCCATGAACTCTCTACGAACTTCTTCTAAGTCTGATTCAAGTTCTTTTGCATTCTCAGCTGTATCTCTAATATCTTTCCAAAGCTTTTCATCTTCTTCAGATAATTCTCTTTTAAAGAAAGGTTTAAGATCAATTGATAATGATTCATACACCTTTAATGAATCTTCAAAGTTTAATAATCTTTGTGAGAATTCATCTCTTGCATCAGCATTAGATAATAAACTTTCAGAAGGATTCTTCCAAGTATTATTATATTCATCAATTAAGTTCTGAGCTTCTTTGTTAATCAATTTAGCTTGATCAACTAATGGACGCATTTCTTGTTTAACTTGGAGTTGTCTAATAGCTTTGAACAATGTATTTAGTAACAATGCTTTAGATTGTTTCTGTTCTTCTGTCACAGCTTTTTTAGTAGACATATCTTCATACACCTTATTGAGGCGTGAGAGTAATCCATCTAGTTTCTTTTCGCCAGTAGTTTCACTTGCAAGACCAACAGGTAATAAGTAATCTCTAGATTCTGTTCTAGGATCTACATTACCAATCTCAATCTTTGTAACATTAGGGAGAACACCTTGCTTCTCACTACCTCCTGAATATTTAACAACAATAGGAATCATTCGAGCTTGCTGAATGTTCTCAGGCTTAACTCCATAAGTTCCTTGTAAGATAGAAACATACTGTTGCATCTGTTGTCTCCAAGCATCGATCTTGTACCAAGGGACATCATCATACTTCTGTGTATTCAATCCAATAAACTTCCAGTCAAGAATACTCACCTTACCTGTAGGAGTGACAGCAATGAAGTCAACTGTACCAGCTACATTCTTCTTATTGAAGAGTTTCATCTCAGCTAAGAAGATTGTTCCTTCTGGAAATACTTCTTTATTACTAAGACGCTGCCACATATTCTTCTTCAATAAATCATAGTATCCTCTGTTGTTAGGATCCATCTGAGATACATATGCTGAATCATCTAATATATCAGCCTCATCACGTAGTTTACCATTAGCATCTACAAATACACCACCATTGCCATCACCATAACCTTTAACTAAGAATTCTTGATCAAAGTGAAAACTTGTACCTGTTTCTTTTTTAAGATCATCAAGAGCTTCTTGATATTCACTCTTTAATAAATCTTTATCAGCAAACTTCTGAGAGAACCAATCTTTGATAAAGTCTGTAACTCTGTATTTAACATACTCAGTAGAGCCATCAAAGAAGTAACGATCTTCTTGCTTACCATCAATAGTTACAGGTTTCTTTACTAACTTACTATCAATGTCTCTCAACTCATCAACAATGCGTTTCTGAGGATTAATAGATTGTTGAAAGTATGTTTCTCCTTCCTGAGCACGAACATCTTCAACTGTACCAATCGCTTCTCCTGATAACACTTTCATTGCTGCCTCATCAAAGCCAGATGTAAAGAAGATGCTCTTAAGTGCATTAACAATCTGCTGCCACCATGTCTCAGCTTTAGCAATCAGCTCAGGTTTTTCTGTAGATCCTTCGTTACGTTTAATAACTGTTTCTGTAAGCACTTTAGCTATAGCTTCTTTCTTAAGCTTTATGATATCTGGTTTACCATCTATCTGATATGCAGGGTTAGATCCATAAGTGTTATATACATCTTTAAGAATCTGATAACCATTGATCTCGCTTAGTAACTTCTTGAATAATGGAGCGTTGGTTTGTTGTAGTATCTCTACAGCAAAGTGCATAGCTTCTTCTGTAAGAGCTACATCTTGTTTACCATTAACTATCTTAACTAACTGTTGTGTAACTAAAGCTGCACCATTTGCATTTTGCTTTATTCCATTAACAACAATCTGATCTACATTCTCGATACTAACACCAATTCGATTAAGGAAGTCCTTAACCATAGCTACTGTCTGGGAACTAGCTTTAGAACTAGTAAGCTCTTCGCCATCCTGATAAAATATTCCTTTGGCGTTGTCAATAGCTTTGAATGCTTCTTTATTAGCAATAGCTTTTTTGCCATCAGGAGTTTCAGAAAACAGTCTTTGCGTAACACCAAACTTAGTGTTTGCATAATTAGACAGACGAGTAACTTCTGTCCTAAACTTATTAAGGTCTAGGATATTTCGATATCTATCAATGATGTTTCTTTCACGCAACCAAGATTTGGTTGACGCCTCAGATGTTTTAAATTCGCAACTATTTGCCATAGCTTAACATTCAAATGGATTTTCTGATGTATTATTTTTTGTTGTCCAGTCTTCTTCTGGTTCACTTATAGAATCATCACTTCCTAATTTATTCAAAGCTTCTTGGTTGATTCTATCTTCATATTGCCCAACAGTTTCGTTCTCATTTTTAAAGATATATTCGTGAGCCTTCTCATGCAATAATGCAAATGTTAAGAATTCATCAAATGAACCAAATGCATCAGCAGGCAAAGCTGTAGCTTGACTACCATCAGCCTGTGTTGCTGGATTGGTCCAAGCCTTAGAAGCAAACTTATCTTTCATTAACTTTTCAACTAATTGTATCTCCTTACCTTTTCCTATGTTTCTCATAGCAACAGGAATTTCTTTAGTTGTGGCAATCTCTTCTACAAAATTAATTACAGTGCCTAAGAACTCTTTGTTTTCTTTTAATGTGTCAAGTGTAATTAAATTACTCATAGATGGTTGTGAAGGTACAACTTTTTCCTCAGTAATTGGAGCTACTTCTGAAGTTTCTGTTTCATCAACAGGCTTAAGAAGTCTTGCACCTAAATGATTAATGATTTGTTGACGAGTTAACTCTTCTTTAGGTTTTGCTGTACCATTCTCTAATTGAGAAGGCATGTTAGTATCTTTGTAATACTCAAATGTATAGCGACCATCTCCATATAAGTTTACAAGCTTGTATACATATTCAGGACCAGCCTTCTTATTGCGTTTCATAATTACAGGTGTACCATCATCATACTTAACTTTTTGGTATCCATATAACTGATCATACTTATTAACATCTTTAGATGCTTCAGTAGCATATTGCTTTCTGCTAATTTGCTTACCAGTTTGGTAATCAACCATTGCCCCATCTTGTGAAGTAATCAAACGAGGAACAACAATTAAATCATTACCAGAACCCTTGCTATTGATTCCAATTCCTAAGATTGCCTTTTGTGGAGCCTTCCCTTCTTCTGCTTGCCAGTAAGAAAGTGCTGATGGAATGTTATATTGATATAACTCTTCTCCATTAAACTCAGTTGTGTTTGGTACATTATAGTTAATGTAGCTTTTAGGAGTTACTCTAGGAGTAACAGCATCGTCTCTATAGTTGTTTCTCTGGAACCAGTTATTCTTTTGGAAGTTAAGAACGTTGTCATCTACTTGAGTATTACGAACTAAATTAGAAACAACACCAGCATAATCTTCAATAGGAATAATGTTCTTGATAGAAACCTTAGTGCGATATGTTCCTTGAGCAATAGCAACTCTAATCAATGACTGATATAGATCTTCAGTATCTGGATCATCACGCAAACCTCTCATCAAGTCTGTGTATGTGTTCTCATCAAACGCATCCTTAGTATTGACTTTAAATCTGATTGTAATAGGAGACTCTTTAGTCTTACCAGGTACAACTTCTAAAGCTTGTAAGATTTCTAAATCAGGAAACTTAGCTAATGCTTCTTCATACTTAACAGCTACTGACTTATCACCAGTTGTTAACTCTGGAACAAACATGTCTTTATTAGTTTGGATGATGTAGTCAAGTAGTGATCCTGTAAGCTTGTTAGATACACGTGTGAACTTATCACCTGATAAATATTGATTACCTGCATAAGGATCAATAACATCATTAATCAATGATCTGAATGGTGCTGTATTAAACTTCAAGATAGATCCTAATGCAGCATCAGCAGCATTCAATGTTTGTTTCAACATACCAATGTGAGTGGCAGCTAATAATGCTTCAGCATTTCCTACAGTGAACTTACTTCTTTGTTCTTTAACTTGGTTCTGTCCTTTTAATGTCTTTCTTCTCAACTCATCTCCACTTCTGAAACGTGATGTATCATAGTTAGTAGCTTGAGTTAATTCAAACAATCCATTAGCAACTTTAACATAGTTAAAGAACTCATTAAGAATCAAATGCTGTTGAGCATTTTGTTTATCATTTAAGGTTGAACCATATTCATTTATAGGATTTGTAGCGTAATCAGAAATGCTCTTAACTAATTCATTGGCATTAATCTTACCATCAGCTTCTTTCATTGCTTCTTCACTAGTGCTAAAAATTGGATCTGATACAAAATACTTCATAAACTCTTCATCAAACATAGCAGAATTAATGTATTCTTTGTTAGCATCAACCTGTTTTACAAACTCTCTAATAATTGGTTGGTTCATAAACAACGCAGCTTCTCTTTGACTAACACCAGCTCTAGCTAACATCATGAAAACTCCTACAACTTGATTGCTATAGATGTTATCTAAGATGTATGGATCTTTAGCAACGTCAACAAATGCGTTGATGTATTCTGATAAATTATCAGAGATGTAGTTATCTTCAGAATCTAATACACCAGAGAATGATACACGACCATCTTCTGAGTTATGCTTTAATGATATATTAAAGTTACCATCAACTTGAGTAAGAACCTTTTGTGCATTTGAGTGGCCTGTAATACTTGTAGCACCAATGCCCACCCACTTCTTAGCTGTTAAGAATGCATGTCGTAAGTTTGTCAAATAGTTTCTATCTAACATTCTATTCTTAATAGTTGACTCATCTTGACCTCTAAGAGTATTTAGTTCTTCTGAGATCTTTATCAAAGTTTTGTTTGTATTAGCTTGAGTCAAACGATCAAACTGTCCATCTAATGATAACACACCATCAATAGCATCATAGTAGTTATTGTCGAGAGCAGATCTGTATGCATCATTAACATACTCTTCTTTACTCTGCTTAGGTTTCTCTTCTAAAGAATCATATACAGATGCATAGTATTCTTTAGTAGAAGCTTCGTCACCAACTAAATCATAAGGTCTAACATTACCTTGTGCATCTTTATACAATGAACGCAAGTACATGTTCAACTTATCTATATCAAAGTCAGATCCTGCTTTAGTTGTAATCTCAGAAGGAACAATAACTGTAGCTCCCATGAATGATGGAAGGAATCCAGCAATCTTGAAACGCTCCACAGAACTTAATGCCTGTGTTGGGATACGAAACCCAATACCAAATAAAGCTTTAGTATTATTTAACTTCTCAATTATTTGTTCATCGCTCATACCAGGGAACAGTCTACGTGACTCTTCTGGGAAAGGAATCATAATCTCACACCATGGTTCTTTTTCTGTGTAGAACTTAAGAACGTCATCAGTTAAATATACTTCTGGTTTCTCATCATCAGGAAGACTATCATATTCTTTACGAGAGATTTCCTCATACACACCATCTTCATTCTTTCTAACAATTCTACGCCCTTTGTCAGCATTTTCCCACATTGTAATAGGAGCTTGTACAGCAGAGAATCCACTCATCTTAGGAGAACTAATTCTACTAGTAACCATAGAGTACAAGATATCTTTAATCTGTACATAGTTAGTAGAAGCCTCAAAAGGAATAACAAACTTTCCTGATATTGGATCAATAACTACAGTAGAGATAGCGTTATTAGACATCTCTCTACGTAATATCTCACTACGTAATATCTCAGCAACTTTGTTATCATCTACAGAGAAAGTATCTCCCTCATCTGTAATACCAAGATCATTTAACAATGTGTCATATCCATTCTTATACAACATCTCAAGAGCTTCCTTATGTTTTACATAAGCCTCCTCAGCCCCTTTAACTCCAGGCTTACCATTGTTATAGATATCTAGAGTTCCAATCTTAGTAAGCTGAGATCCCATTGTTTGATCTTTAGGCTTATCATAAGAGTTCTCTACTTGGATACCATAAGACTTCCAAGGTACATCGATAGTGTTGTTAAACACTTCATCATTAAATTCACCATTAGTTTTATATAATGGGTGTAGCTTTGTAGCACCAACCTTTCTACCAGACTCAACAACTACATAGTCATACTTCTCTTTAAACATCTTTAAGAATAAAGATTCAAGAGTTCTGTTCTCTACAGCTTGATAGTAGATAGGCATCTGAGAAAACTTGTCAAGAACAATAGTCATATTGTTTCCAACACTACCTTGAATTCCTGATACAATTGGTTTTAATATCTCAATTACATATTTAGGCATAGGCTTTGCTGTTAGTGCAACGTCATGCTTCTTTAATTCTGTATTCTCATACGCATAATCACCTTTAGCAGCTAGCTTCTTTCTAGCATAAGCCATTTGCCATTGATGAAAGTCTTCAGCCTCCTGTGACCATTGACCATTCTTAATCTTAACCTCTCTGTATGATGTAGGAGATATCCACGATGCAGCATCAGCTTCATCAGTTTTAAGATACGCAGGCTTAACAGATCCTAATCCACCTTTAATCTTTACATCTTTTGCTGTAAATGTTTTAGCAAATGATTTATGTAAATGATATCCTGGATCTTCAGCAGTAAGTTGAATACCATCTACTTTATTGTAATCATCATTCAACCAGTTATTTAACTCAGGATAGTCTACAGTAATTCTACGTGGAGACAAGAATGACTTAATACGTTTAGTCTCATCAAGCTTCTTACCATCAACTTTAAATTGTAATGGATCACCAAAAAGAATCTTATGGTATTCGATATTATTAATACTATAGTTAGCATTAACAAAATCAATAACCATATCTAATTCATCTTTACTTAATTTATTCTTGTTAAGATTATTGTCTTCAGCAAATGTTGAATCTAGACCTGGATAATTAATAGTAGAGCTTTCTAAAAATTCACCAGAAATATCCTGAAATCCTGAAGCTATTCCATACTCAGTAATTTCTTTTGCTGATTTTAAGTTAGTAATAGTTTTGTTACGCATGTTTTGGATGAACTCTACAACAGCATTGTCAACTCTCTGACCATTTGTTTCTTCTTGACCCTCTTCTGTCTTAGCTAAGAACTCTTCAATAGCAGCAGGTGTAGCTTTAGATGTAACAAGAGCATTAACTTTATTTAATAAGTCTCCTGATAATATCTCACCAAAGAAACGTAACTCTGATGCTTTATTACCTATATTAAGAGTCTTAGATCTAGTCTTAGCATCTTGAGCTAAGGCAATATCATCTAGTAAGTATCCACGATAGATCTGAGTTACATCTTCAAATCCTCTACCAGACATGAATTGAGAGAAGGGTACATTGTTACCAAGGTTCATCATCCACTCTGTAGATCCATCAGCAGGAATTAATATATAGTAGTTTCCTTTAATGTTTTGATTGATCTCAGTTGTGTAACGCTCACCAATATTTAATCCAGACATTGATGTACCTTCATTCTCATCAGTATTAATCTCACCTAATACAACACGAACTTGTAATGGATTACTCTTAATTCTATTTCCTTCAGCATCAAAGAATCTTCTACCTAGTTTAAATACTTGCGAGTTAGTAGAGAATACATCTTGTATCTGAGGCATAGTTTTTCTAAGCTCATCTAATGTATTAGCTGAGTTAAACATGTATTCTAACAATGCTGGAGCATTACTATCTGTAGATGTTTGTTGCATCTTCCCTTCTGGGTTATAGATAGTGTTAGATAAGTTAGGCATCTCTACACCTGCATACAATCCAGCAAGAGTTGTAAGTCTAGTACCAATTGTTTTAGCAGATCCTCTCTTTAATGTAACAACACCTTTCTTAGCATTAACTAAGTCAGCACGTAGTCCTTCTACTGAATCACCAAACGCTTCACGTTGCTCATCAGTTTTTAGTTTGTTATAAGTGGACATTGTAAATGGTACACCTAATGAGTTTAAGAACTTAATCTTATCTTCTAATAAATTAGTAGGATAGTCGCCTTGTTTAAGTATGTATTCTTTTGAACTATATATAATTGGAGAACCTTCTTTATCAGCATTAGTGATGATATTATTCATCCATGACTCCTCTACTTCCTTAGCAGCATTAGCTAAGTTAGGTTGACCAACACGTCTATCATCGCCAGTGATGTATTGTACATACATACCAGGTTTAACCTTAGTGTATGTTTGCATGAACTGAGTTAATAATCTATGCTGATCAGCAGTAACAAGAGTCATGTTACCAGTATCCATAGCACCACCTAGACGTTTAAATAAACGAACGTAGTCAGTATTATCTTTAGCTAATTGATATAGCTTCTTAATCATATCATCTATGCTAGCAATACCTTGTAATTTGTTTGACAAGGTTGCATACACTTGATTATAAGGAATTAACTGTTGTCCAGTAATTGTAGGTGAGTATTCTAATGCAGGAGGAATTAATGGATCTTTAGATGGAATACCTTTTGTTTTAGGTAATGATGCACTTAATAACTTTACAGCATAAGGAGAAGACTTTTTGAAGTCAACAGTGAATGCATCAGCAGCGTATAATCTGTTGTTAGCATTCTCATCATTGATGGTAACAATGTTCTCTTCATCAAATCCAAATCCTAATGACTTAAGTTTATCTTTAGCAGATGATACAAGTAATTTATACTGATCGTCATTAATATCATTATTGTCTGGATTCTTTTTGTACCTATCAACAACTTGTGTAAAGAATTTATCATAAGATGTACCAAAGATATTAAATAGCGATTGGTTATTACTAGTTGTAATATATATGAACTTAGCTACAATATCATTAGTAAACTCATATACTTCTTGAGCAGATAAGCCTTCTATTAATCTATACTCAGGAGCATCATTAACTTTAGCTAATGGGAACGTTCTCTCAGCAAACTTACCAGTGTTGATATCTTTAAATAATTTATCTTTCAAAGAAGGTTTAGTAACAAACCCTTTGAAGAAGTCAACAATAGCTTTGAAGAAGTTAGCAATCTTAGCTGACAAACTTCTAGCAGGTAACTTACCTAATCTAAAATCAGAGAAATCATCAGCTATTCTTTCCTTAGCTTCAAGATCTGTAGCATCTTCAAATCTAATCTTTTTACCACTAGCTCTATCAGTGAACTCACCTTTCTGAGCTTTGAACTCATTTAACAATGCGCGTTGCTGATTCTCAGTTAAGAAGCCTTTGAAGATACCTTCAAAAACCTCATGGTATTCTGTACCTCTAATAGCACCTCTAAAGAACTTAGCTACGCCATCTTCAAACACACCCCAAGCTGTCTTGTTATCATGTGTCTTAACAATGTTTTCTAATATCTCATAAGATATGCCAGAAGCATTCTTTGCATGCCATTTCTTAAACTCTTCAATATCTGCATCAGTAATCTTAGATCCTTCTGTTGCACCTACACGTCTGAAGCCCTCAAGCTCTTCACTGTTAGCAGACACATTTCTCTTTCTACCTTTAGTTGGTTTCTTTTCTTCTGATGCTGCTAGTTCTGCATCATACTTAGCATTGATTTGTTGTGCCTTAGTAGTATTTGTAAAATAGAAATAACTTTCAAAATTAGTAAAATCTTTACTTCCTTTAAACTTTACTCCATATTTAGAAACTGCCTCTACTTCGACTTCTGTATCTGTTTCATTGTCTTGTCTTGCTCCTTTGAATTGTGTCCAGAAGATACCTCTATCTCCTTTTCTAGCTGTTCTTAAACCATTAGCTTCTCTCTTTAATTCTTCTTGTCTTCTTCTTTCTATATCAGCTCTAGGATCTATTGCTACAGGTTCTGGAGAAGCAGGAGCTACTTCAGGAACTGGTGCAGTCTCTGCAGCTTTCTCTGCAGCCTCCACCTTAGGAGCTGGTTCCTCAAGAGATTTCTGAACTCGACCAGTGATAACAGCAGCAAAGTCACCTAAGGCTTGCTTCACTCTATCTTCTTCAGAAAGTGTAGTAAATTTTGTAGGTTGATTTGGATTAGCCTTCTCATCAGCTAACTTCTTATCGATGTAATTGAATACAGTCTCATTAGGAACATTAGTGAACTTTAAAGGATTCTCCTCACCAGCATTGTAAGTAAATTCAAACTCACCATTGTTTAACTTGGTACGATTTATCTTCTCACCCTTAGTGTCGAATGTTCCTTCAGGAGCATACTCAACTCCTTCTGCAGTAGTAGTAGGTGCAGCTTCTGTTGGTGCTGACTCAGCAAACTTAAGGTCAGTTAGGAATGCATACTTTTGTTCGTATGCATAAGGAACAGATTCTGTAGGAGCAGATACATTAACTGTAAGAGGAATATCTGTACGAGCTTTACCATCTGGTGTAGTTGCAGATAGTAAATATGATTGGTAGTTAGTCCACTTGCGCTCAGTGCCATCTTCTAAGAACTCATAGAATGGTTCATTGAAGTTCTTGTTTAAAGTTGTATTGTTTACATTACTAAATACAGTTTGTAAGTGCTCAACTAAACGAGCTTCTTCTTTAGCAATATTAGCAAAGTCAAATGATTGGTCACCAATAGTTAATGTAGCAGTGGCGTAATCAATAGAAACTTTATTAGCAGACTGTGCACCTTTGTTAGAGAAGTACAATACATTCTGTAAGAACTGTGTATATCTATTCTTAAGTTGTAACTTTTTATTAGATGCAATATCAGATGTGATAGTATCTGATAACATCTTTATAACATTGAAGATAGCTTTGGCCTGTGACTTAGAGAATGTACTATTGTTTAAGAACTCTAATACATCATCATACTTTAATACAGGTCTGCCTTTTTCAAACTTATAGTTATTACCATCAGCATGAGCAATAGATCCTAATGTAGATACTGTAATTAATCCTTTGTTAGTAGCAATGATGTTATTAACAGACTTAGGATCTGCACCAAAGCCAAACACAACACTAGCTGGATTCTTTTGAGTCTTATCAGTCTTCATTGCAATACCCCTAGAGATACCAAAGTTGAAAGAAGGAATAGCGTCTCCAGCTTTATAATCTTCAAACAATCCCTCACGATAATTCTTCCAAAGAGCTAACTGATTCTCAGCTTTCTCTTGTTCACCTTCTCTAAATCGAGGATTAGGTTTACCATTCTGTAATGGTTTGCTGTAATATAAGTCAGCCTTAGGCATTGTAGAGAACACAACTTTGTTCATATCAATACCAGCATTAGGTTTACCCAAGACTACATCGTTACCATTGTTATCTGTTATCCTTTTACCATTCTTATCTATAGGATATAGATTACCATTCTCTTGCTCAACAAATACAGCACCAACAAATCCTTCGTTAACATCATTCATGTTAGCCCTTTGATCTGCAGGTAATGATGTCTCAGCAAGATTAGTTAATCCTAATGCAGCTTGTTGTTTAGCACTGACTAGCACAGTGCGTATGTTAGCTTTATTTTTTAATCTCTTAAAGTTGTTAATGAATTCATTATAGCGAACTACATGTGGTGCAAGATCTTTACCTCGTTCTTTCTCCCATGTAGCAGATGCTGTAATGGTAGATGTAAACAATCTTGAGAACATCTTCTTCATATCTTCCCAAGTAGAAGACTGATCTGTATCATTCTCAGTTACTGTATCACCTGCTTCTGCATCTAGCTCATCTTGTTGTTGATTAAGTTCATCAGCATTGTTAGCTATTGTATTCTTCTTAGCCTGTTCTAATGCTAGTTCTTTTAAGAACTCAGAAGCCTTACCATCAAATGCAGCTTGAATATCATCAATTAACTCTTGGTTATCAAGAGAGTTAATAAATTCTAATTTGTTCTCAGCTTTATTAATTCCTAATCCTTTATACTTTGTACGACGTGCTACAGAGTTGATTGCACTTTCAAGAATAGCAGCAAGACCTTCAGAACTATTATCTACATCTGATATCTCATAGTTCTTAAACTCTTGAGGAGTTAAGAATGTAACCTGTCCATTTGGAAGTCTTACCTCATACTCACCACCTAATGTCTTAGACAATACAGTTAATTTAGGAGCAAGAGATAGAGCATTACCTTCACGTCTGATTGGCTGAGCTAAAGAATACTCTTTACCAATCTCTAATTCTTTAGACGTTGTTCTTTTACCAGGAGCTTGTTCTTCTGGAGCTAGTGTTTGTCTTACCTTAACTCGATCATCATAAGTGATCTCATCAGCAGATGGTGCTTCATAGTTCTCAGGATTTTTCTTGATCTCGTTGTATTCATTCATGAATAACTTTCTACGAAGAGACATCTCAATAACATCAGACAATGCAGTCTTTAATTCATCTTTAACGTCATCAACTACATCTAGTTGATTAATAGCTTCACGTGCTGCTTTTGTAGCAACCTTATTAGGTTTACCCTCTTTGATAATAGTATTTAATACGTCTAAAGTATTGATACCTGCATCAGCAAGCATTTGATTTACTTGAGGAATACGTAATTCATAGTTGGCTATTTTTGAAGAAGCGTATGCAAGTTTATCAATTATTTGAGGACTATATTTAGCATCACCTGAATATCTAAGATTAAGTTCTTTATATAGCTCATTAGTTGCCTCAGCATTTTTTTCAAATGACATAAGTCTAGCATGATATAATGGCATATCATCATTCATGTTTGCTACACCTTGTTCTTTCAATGACTCTAAACCTTCTTGTGTAGATGCTGCTTGACGAAGATCCTTAAGATCTTCCATAACCATATCATATCTACCATATTTAATACGAGTAGCTAGATAGTTATGCATTTGATCTGCTTCGAGATCTTTAGCCTCAAGCTTATCTCCTTGAATGATAGCTTCTTGTTGTTGCTGTTGTAATACAACTCCTCTATTTACGCTACGCATTCTATCAATGAATGCTTCTTTAAATGTAGGAGCCCCATTTAATTCATCTAAGAAACGATCTGTATTAGTTTTAAGAGCTTTGTTTTGTTGGTATGTACCACGTGCTTGCATCAAGCCACCAGTAATAGCACCAAGTAAAGTTCCTTCCATACCTTCTTTAGATACAAAAGAACCTTCACCTTCACCTTTTTCATTTACACCAACAAGACCATAGACCATTGAGTCTACTAAAGTCTCAGCATCTTTACCTTGATATGCTTTATTATAATATCTCTGTGTACCTACCTGTAATGCATATTGTAAGTTCTCTTGCAAACCTTCTTTCCAGTCAGCTACATATCTAGTAACTCCTCCCACCTTATCATAAAGCTTTCCAAATTTAGTAGTTGCTTCTTTAGCAGCATATTTAGCATCTTTTAGAACAACTTCATTAACTCCCATAAAACTATTAGCTGCTTGTTTATCAGCAGCATAGCTTGATCCTAATATCTTAGGAAG
>Ga0209500_10001241_pt1 | contig 19459 bp, 16 predicted proteins | sample S_140212_EF_Meta_FD_187323 | JGI IMG/M metagenome (GOLD analysis project Ga0209500, IMG submission 187323) | Freshwater microbial communities from Lake Simoncouche, Canada to study carbon cycling - S_140212_EF_MetaG (SPAdes) (version 2) | ecosystem: Environmental > Aquatic > Freshwater > Lake ... | reverse complement strand
AACCGTGTGTGGACGAAACGCGTTGCGTACTTCTGGGCGGTTGAAAGCCACGCGTACGGTGCCTTGGTCTACTGCACGGTGATACGTGATGTCTGTGAAAGAAAAGCCAGGCACTTCGCGCCATGCGGACGGGTCGAAAATAGGTGAGATAGTCACGGGTTCATTGTTTCACGCCAACGCCCGTATCGTAGAAACCCATGACAACTCTTATCGCTTTCTCAGGTTCGCTACGGGCCGATTCTTTTAATACACGCATTCTGAAGGCCCTTCCAGCCCTTGCACCAGAAGGCACCAATATCGCGTTGTTTGATATCGCTGAACTACCGATGTACAACCAAGATCTTGATGCAGACACGGTGCCACCAATAGTTGAGGCCCTGCGTGCGGCCATCGCTGAGGCTGACGGAGTCATCATTGCTGGCCCTGAATACAGCGGTTCCTACTCGGGAGCAACAAAGAACCTCATCGACTGGGCATCACGTCCGTTTATGAAGGGCCCGATCATTGGTAAGCGCTCCATGGTGATTGCTGCAACACCCGGACCTGGTGGTGGTGCTCGTGTTGTGGAAGCAACAAGTGCGTTGCTCACAGCCTTGGGAGGCACAGTTGTCGGTAGAGCTAATGCTGCAGCAATTCACGAAAAGATTGCAGCTGATGCACACGTGATTACAGACGAAGAGTTCGCACAACAACTGCGCGACGGCCTCGCTGCGTTTTAGTTACCAGGTATCAACCATTGGGCGTTTCTTGCCCGTGCGCTGACGCCATGATGTGCCTCTGCCGATAATCGACAAGATGCGTGCACGAGTCTCGGCTGGGTCAATAACATCGTCAATCTCCACGTGGCTCGCCATGTTCAATGCGTTGCCCCGTTCGTAAGCGCTTGCTATCAATTTTGCTTCAAGTGCAGCACGCTCTGCATCGTCAGTAATTGCTTCAAGTTCTTTGCGGTACCCAAGTCGCACTGCGCCTTCAAGGCCCATTCCGCCAAACTCGCCAGTCGGCCATGAAACAGTCATGGTGTTGGCGTGGAAACTGCCACCGGCCATAGCTTGTGCACCAAGGCCGTAGCCCTTACGCAACACAATGGTGATCCATGGCACCGTGATGCTGGCAGCGGTAACAAACATGCGACCAAAGTGACGCACCTGGGCAGTCTGTTCTGCATCTGGTCCCACCATGAACCCCGGTGTGTCACACAAGCTAATAATCGGAATGTCGTATGCGTCGCAAAGTTGGATGAATCGCGATGCCTTATCTGACGAATCGGAATCAATTGCGCCACCAAGGTGTGCTGGGTTGTTAGCGATGACACCAATAACTCGACCCTCAACTCGCATGAACACTGTCAGAATGCCAATGCCGAAAGTTGGTCGCAATTCAAGAGCAGTTCCAATATCTGCCAATGCATCAATCACAGTGCGCACGTCGTAGACGCGTGTGCGTTGTTCCGGAATCAAGCCACGCATTACGTCATCGGGGTGTCTGGACCATGTAGACAATGGGCCTTGAAAGTACGACAAGTATTGCTTGGCTGCAGCGACCGCCTCTTCTTCATTAGCAACGCGAATATCTACAACGCCATTCGCTGTTTGAACATTGATGTCGCCGATGTCGGTTGGCTTCACTGATCCGAGTCCGCCGCCTTCAATCATGGCGGGGCCAGCCATTCCGATGTTTGAATTCTCTGTGGCGATAATCACGTCGCAGCATCCGAGCAAAGCGGCGTTACCTGCGAAGCAATAGCCAGATGTAATGCCAACGATGGGCACAAGGCCTGACAGTTGAGCAAAGTATGCGAATGCCAAGCAGTCAAGACCAGCAACACCAGGGGAGTCTGTATCGCCAGGGCGACCTCCACCACCTTCTGCGAACAAAATGAATGGCAAACGAAGTTGTTCAGCAACTGCGAACAGGCGGTCCTTCTTCTTATGGTTCAGCGAACCTTGTGTGCCAGCAAGAACTGTGTAGTCATATGACGCCACAGCAACGCGTGAGGCATCTTCGTCAAATAGGGAACCGTTAACAGTGGCAAGCCCTCCGACAAGGCCATCTCCAGGCGTGTTGCGAATCAGGTCATCAAGAGTTCTACGTTGGCGTTGTGCGGCTACAGCAAATGATCCGTATTCAATAAATGAGCCGTTGTCAATAAGGTCTGCAATGTTTGCACGGGCAGTGCGTTGCCCTTTTGCGGCACGGCGTGCCACTGCCTCTGGGCGGGCATCGTCTGTGGTGAGATGTCGACGATCGCGGTATCGAGCAAGGTCAGCACGCTCGCCCGTTGCAGCTACATCGGAGGCTTCGGTGGCAGTGACGTCAGCAATGGCGCCTGGTGTGATGTGCACCAATACTTGACCCGCAGAAATGGTGTCGCCTTCGGCCACCAACACGGCTGCGATTGTTCCTTCAACTCCGGCTTCAACGGGGTGTTCCATTTTCATTGATTCCAGAATCAGAATCTCACGGTTGGCGCGTACTGTGTCACCCGGTTTCACAGTGATTTTGAATACTGTGCCAAGAATTGGTGACGAAACGTTGTGGGTAGCCATGGCTCATTGTCTCACACGGCCACTTGTCACATCATGTCGAGGGTTCACCTAAAAGTCATGTAACGCAAACCTAAACACCGCCATTTTGTAATTTCGACATAACAACATTGTGCTTGTGAGGATCCACCCCCTGATCAGCACGATTGTTGGCGAGCGCGCCCTGAGGCCGATATCGGCCATCTCAATCGTCTCCGGAATTGGGACAGTTCTCAGCCCAGCTTTGTTCAAGGCGCCGTTGGTCCTTTCGTTACTTAGCCCTCGTATCCCGTTTCTTGTGCTTGCAGCTGGTAAAACAAACCCTCTTTTGTTTGTCACGCTGATTGGAATTCGCTTATCAATTACTGATTGGCATTGGTTTGATCTTGGGCGGCGTCATGGTCGTGAATTGGCAATGAAGTCTCGTTTGTCACGCAAAATTATGTTGTGGAATCCTCGTGCCCAAAAGATTGGTGTTGTCGCTCTCTTGGCTATCCGACCAATTTCACGTCACTTGTTGTTGTCAGGAATGGTGGGAATGAAATCACGAACAGTCGCAGTTATTGACATTGTCAGCACTGTCGTGTTCTTGGTCGCCATCATCATGACTGTTAAGGGTCTTCGCTAGTAGATTTAATAGAGTGCTTGCTCTTGTCATTGGTGCTTTTCTGCTGGGATGGCTTGTCAAAACTGTTCGACCGGTACCAGTTGCTGTAACGGCGTGGGCTGACAAGTATGTGTTACAAGTAGCTCTACCTGCAGTAATCATCGCAAAGATCAGCAAAGTCACTTTCAATGCTGATGTTGTTCTGCCAATTGCTGTGGCGTGGTCAGTGATGTTCGTGGCAATCGTCTCAGTACTAATTGCTTCACGGATACTCAAATGGAATCGATCCATCACCGGGGCCTTGCTGCTTGTTGGAGTTCTCGGTAACACAAGTTTTCTTGGGCTGGGCATGGTGGAGAGCCTGCTAGGTGCTGATCATCTCGCGTCTGCCATTGCGTATGACCAAGTCGGCACATTCGTCGGGCTCGCCTTGTGGGGTTCATTCATTGCAAGCACGTACGGTGCTGGTGAAAGTGGATGGCGGCCTGTCATGAAGCGACTCTCGCGCTTTGGTCCATTCCTGGCATTGATTGCAAGCCTTGTGTTTCGAATCATTGATCTTCCCGATGATGTGTATTCGATTCTCAATGGAGTCGGGAATACAGTTGCACCGGTGGCAATGTGCGCATTGGGTTTGCGTTTCACACTTAGCGTCAGCCGTTCAGTTCAGGTGCCTGCATTGTTTGGTCTGATATCAAAGATGGCAGTGTTGCCCGGGCTTGTCTATGTCGTATCTGTGTTGGTTGGGTCACCACATGGCCTCGCATGGTCAACATCAATCTTGCAAGCTGCTGCTCCACCCATGGTCACTGCAGGTGTTGTGGCGGTGGGTGCTGGGCTCTCGGCTGAATTAGTTGCCTTTATGGTCGGAGTCGGCACGCTTGTTTCGTTTGTGTCGCTGCCGTTGCTCTCTCTTGTGTTGTAGCCCTTCGGTGGCGACTACTCGCCAGTAATGGGATAGAACTCATTGCATGATTTCGTTTATTCAACGTCTGGAAGATCTCACCGCTGAAGCGCCGCTGGCGCCAGCCATTACCTGTGCGGGTGACACGTTGTCGCGGGTTGAATTGTTGAAGGCCGGTTACAACCTTGCTGTGTACTTGCATGAGCGTGGAGTTCGTGAAGACGACATGGTCACCGTTGCTGTTCCGAACAGTATTGATTTCTTCATTGCGTATATCGCTGCTTGGCGTTTAGGTGCAACGCCCCAACCCATTTCGTCTCGTCTTCCACAACGAGAACTCGACGCAATTATCGAACTTGCAAATTCATCAGCAGTGATTGGCGTAGACGAAGGCTCGGTCGCTGGCCGCGTCTGTGTGCCAACAGGTTTTCGCGCGCCTGACGCTGATGCGTCTCACCTTCCATATGTCGTGTCAAAGGCATGGAAGGCTCCAACATCTGGCGGAAGTACGGGTCGTCCGAAACTCATTATTTCAGGAGACCCAGCCGCACTTGACCCAGAAGCGCCATTGCCGCTGATGATGCAAAAGGGCGGGTGTCTAGTAATGCCAGGGCCGCTGTATCACAATGGTCCAGCCGTATGGAGCTGCCAAGCGTGGCTGAATGGTTTGCACGTTGTGTTGTTGCCACGTTTCGACGCAACAGGAACATTAGAAGCAATTCAGAAGTACAAAGGCACCGTGTTGTACATGGTGCCCACCATGATGAAGCGCATCACTCGGTTGCCGGAAGAAGAACGACTTTCGTATGACCTTTCTAGTTTGCAAGTGGTGTGGCATCTTGCTGAACCATGTCCTGAATGGTTGAAGCAAGAGTGGATTGATTGGTTGGGTGCAGATCGAATTTTCGAACTGTATGCAGGTACTGAAGCACAAACTGCAACTGTGATTACAGGCCATGAGTGGCTGGCGCATCGCGGCTCGGTAGGAAAGACCGTTCCTGGCACAGTGAAAATCACAAACGAAGACGGTACAGAACTTCCTGCAGGGGAGATGGGTGAAGTGTGGATGCGCAGTTTGCGTGAGACACCTACCTACAAATATGTCGGCGCTACTGCTCGCACATTAGAAGGCGGATGGGAATCGCTAGGCGACATGGGCTATCTCGATGCTGAGGGTTATCTGTACTTAGGTGACCGCGCAGCAGACATGATTTTGTCCGGTGGCGCAAACATTTACCCTGCAGAAATTGAGTCTGCAATTCAAGAGCACCCAGCCATCAAGTCATGCGCCGTAATTGGATTTCCCGATGAAGACAAGGGCAACGTGATTCACGCAATTGTTGAAGCTGACCCGTCTGAAATCAGCGAAGCAGACTTGAAGACGTTCCTCGGCGAACGCCTCGTGATTTACAAAGTGCCGCGTACGTTCGAATACGTGGATTTCGCTCTCCGAGACGATGCAGGCAAGGTTCGCAGGTCCGCTTTGCGTGCGGAGCGACTACCTAAGTAGTTAGGACCGCACTGGTCAGGCGAAGGGCGTTAGCGCCCAATACTTTTTCAAGCACGTCATTGGGCACGTTCATATTTGTTAGCCATGCAATGCATGCAGTAACGCTAAGCGTCGTGTTGGGGCAATCAGAACCGAACAAGATGCGGTCAGGGTGCCGTGCAATGTGTTCTGCAGTGATGGTGGGGTGCTCCGTCACAACTGGAGTCAAGTCTGCGTGCAGTGATGGGTGTATGTCCATGAGGGCAATAGCTTCAGGCGCTGCATGGTGTCCGCAGTGAGCCAGTATCAAGGGCATGCCTGGAAACTGATCAGCCACTTCGCCGATGGCTGGAAGTTCTTCAGCATCGGTGCGTCCATTCACGTTGTGACCAAGGTGTACGACCGCGGGTAAGCGGCGCTCCGAAGCAAATGCAAAGACAGGTTGCAGTCGCACGTCGTCAACCGCAAAGTTTCCAACTGAACAATGCAATTTCAATACGCGTAGTCCGAGCACATCAACCGCATGACGAACAATGTCAACGGGGTTCTTATCGTCGGGGTGAATGGTTAAGCCTCCGACAACTCGCACCGGCGACTGTGCAAACTGTGCAACAGTTTCGGCAGATGCGGCATTGAGTCCTTCTGCAACACCAGCTTTATGCGCGTATGGCAATGTCCAAATGGCGTCGACCCCTTCGCGCGCCAACGTCTCGATGACAACGGGATGATCATTGGGGTAGGCAAGCGTGAATGTGGAACTGACACCTGCGTCAAAGAAGGCACGTACCTTCTGCCCGAGGCGACCTGGCAATAGATGTACGTGCGAATCCACCACTGTCATGCCGTTTATTGCCATGCGGTCACAGTAGTCACTTCCTGTCGTGCGACAATGTGTCATGGCTACTTTCGCTTTTGATAATGAACTGACACTGACTGGCCCATTTCGTGCCCCGCGCCAGATGTTGGCGGATCAGGAATATGACGGCCACACGAGCGTGCATGATGATGCAACGGCCGACAAGTTGGGGTTGCCAGGTGCGCCGATTGAAGGGCCAACGCACTTCAGTCAGTTCGACCCGATGGGTGTAGCCATGTGGGGCAGTGCGTGGTTCGAACACGGCTGCATTAGTTCACATTTCGAAAACATGGTGATTGAAGGCGAAGAAGTGCAAGCCACTGCGACTCGAACAACGGCAACATCGGCGAGAATTGGTGCTGTTAAGTCCGACGGCAGTTCAGTGTTGTCTGGCACCATGACTCTTGGTCCGAATCATCTAGAGACTGAACTTGACCGCAGACTGGGCTCACTAAAAGATCCAGGTGAGTTATTCATCGTTGATCAGTTGCGCGTAGGGGACAAGAGTGTGCCAGAGCGAGTGTCAATGTCTTTTACAGAAAGCAATGGTCATCTATATCCGTTTTCATTAAATGACAAGTTGCAGATGATGACTGAACCATCGCCTTGGTACGCATCAGACACCGCAGCGCAATCACCTTGGGGTCGTGCAGTTATTCCAACTGAAATGGTCAGCGTTCTCGCTCACAAAGTTGGCGGAGTTGGCAAAGTGCGTGGTCCAGCTGTTGGTCTGTTTATTGATTTAGAAATTCGCGTTATCAACGGCCCGTTATTTGTTGATGCTGAATATGAGTTAGTGCACGAGATAGTGGGCATGGGTCAAAGTCGACGTGTTGAAAGTTATTGGACACGAACATCAATCACTGATCCAGTATCTGGGGTGCTTGTAGCGACTGTGCTGCTACATCAAGGTGTTTTCAAGGCTTCGTACGACAAATATCCTGCCGACAAATTGGCGTAATGAGCATTGTGCCCAGGCGAAACCTTCTCCTTACAGTCGTAGTTCTTCTCGTCAGTGCTTGGGCTATTTCGCTCGGCATTCACAGTAAGTCGGGGGTGTCCCACTTTGATCAGTCGGTGTGGCAGTTCTTTGTAAATCACGGATCAACTCGTGTTCACTCAATTGCTCGCTTCATAACATCATTTGGAGTTATTGGGTTTCTGGGTCCAGTGTGCGTTGTTCTTGGTTCGCTTCTGTGGGTGAAGACACGTTCTGTTGCTGTTGCAATTGCCCCATGGATATCAGTGATGGTCTGCGGAGAGATCGTTTCAATATTGAAGAATTCAACGAATATTGCGAGACCGCCATTGCAGTATCAAGTAGCCCAGATTCGTAATCCCAGCTTTCCGTCGGGCCACACCGCAGATACCACTGCGTTTGTTGTCTCGTTACTGCTCATTATGTGGTGTGTACTCGAAGTGCCACGTCCAGTTAAAAATTGGGTGACAGTCGTAGGAACATCAACGTTCCTTGCGATGGGCCTGACACGACTCGTGCTCAACGTTCATTGGCTGTCTGATGTACTTGCAGGCTGGTGCATTGGCGCTGCAGTGGGGCTTGCGATTACCGCAGGCTTAGTAGCCATTCGGTCGTTAAATTTCGACGCGTGATCCGACTTCAAAGACTCGGTCTGTCGGCAAGTTAAAGAATCGACCGGCACTGTCAGCGCCACGATTAAGCCATACGAACAAATGCTCTTGCAGTGGATTCATTCCGGGTGCTTTACCCGCCACGATTGATTCATGTCCGAGGAAATATGTGACATCGTCTGAGTCATACTCAAGACCGAAGTGAGACAGCGTCGACAGAACTGCGGGAACGTCAGGTTCGTCCATGAAGCCAAACGTAATTTGCACTTGAAAAACACCTGGCGCAACTTTGGTGATGTGGGCGCGATTTTCGGGAGCCACACGGGGTTCTTCTGCAGTATCAATCGCCACGATGAGGGTGCATTTGTGGAGAACCTTGTTGTGCTTCAAATTGTTTACAAGTGCAGGAGGAGCTTTGCCTAGATCTTTGAACAAGAACACCGCGGTTCCGGAAACGCGTTTCACGTCTTCGGCTTCATCAAGAACTTCTTCAATTGGGCGTTCTCCACGATGGATGCGATCGGCAACAAGAATGCGGCCGCGGCGCCAAGTTTGCATCTGAACCATCAGGATTATTCCAACGGCAAGTGCAAACCATCCACCATGAGGGATCTTGATGATGTTGGCACCGAGGAATCCGAGTTCGATGATGAAGAGAGGTATACAAATGGCGAATGCGCGGAATCGACTCCAATTCCATCGATCAGTGAGGACCTTGAAGAAGATAAGAGTTGTGATGGCCATGGTCATAGTGACTGCAATGCCATATGCGGCGGCCAAGTTACTTGAGGTGCGAAATCCGAGTACAAGTCCGATACACGCAATCATGAGGCCCCAGTTGACAAGGGGAACGTAAATCTGGCCGGAGTGGCTTTGTGATGTATGTCGAATTTGAATTCGGGGCAGGTAATCGAGTTGCACTGCCTGCGCAGTAAGGGAGAACACGCCAGAGATCAAGGCTTGGGATGCAATGACAGTTGCGCATGTTGCGAGCAAAACTATGGGAATGAGAAGTTGATCTGGCGCCATGCGGAAGAAGACACTTTCAATGTCATCAGGGTTCGCCAAGAGGAAAGCTCCTTGACCCCAATAATTCAAAAGTAGAGATGGCAATACCATCGCGTACCAACCAATTGTGATGGGGCGACGACCGAAGTGACCCATGTCGGCGTATAAAGCCTCGCCGCCGGTAACGACTAAAAAGATTGATCCAAGGGATAGGAATGCTTTGCCTGATTCGTGTGTGAAGTAGCGAAATGCATACACGGGATTCACCGAGCTGATGATTCCGGGTTCTGGAATAATCTTTGACAAACCAAGAAGTGCAAGAGTTGCAAACCACACCATCATGATTGGCCCGAATACTTTTCCAACAGTTCCTGTGCCCCGGCTCTGCACCATAAACAAGCCAAGCAAAATTACGATGGCAATGGGAAGAACCCACGACGCAAATGAGGGAGACACTTCTTCAAGGCCTTCGACCGCACTCAACACTGAAATTGCAGGTGTGATGATTCCGTCTCCATAAAGGAGGGCTGTTCCAAACACGCCAAGAGAAACGAGAAGTCCGGCCTTGGTGGCATTGGAGCCTCGCTTCGGCATCACGAGAGCGGTCAATGCCAAGATGCCGCCTTCACCTTTGTTGTCGGCGCGCATAACTAGCAAGAGGTACTTCACCGAAATGATTATCACGAGCGCCCAGAATGCCAACGAACAAATTCCATAGACATTGATGGTGTCAACAGTCATTGTGTGGGATTTTTCGGTAAACGCTTCCTTGAATGAATACAGAGGGCTTGTACCAATGTCTCCGTACACCACGCCTAGAGCACCGAGAGCTAGTGCTGCGGTTCCTGCTTTGGTGTGGCTTTGGTCAGCATGAGCCTCATAGTTACGAGAATGGTCGTCAGGCTTTTGTAGCGCCGCCTCGGCATTGCGCTTAGCGCCCTTTACCGAGTCGATGTCGGCTGATTTGTCTGATCCCACAGGTAGGCAACACTACTGCTCAGCAGGGCAATCTCCTATAAGCACGGCCACAAGTGTGGCGACAGGCTTATCGAGACGAAGTGGGGTACGGCAACCAGGTTGCCGCTTCGAAGTCGTACAGCTTGCAGGCCTTCGTTGCTTGCAGGTATGCCTTCAGTGAGTACTTCGAGTAACGCACGGTGTCAGGAAAAGCCTCAGCAATTGCAGCTGCAGCTTGTGGCAACTTGTGGAACGGAATGCGGGCATCAACGTGGTGAGGCACATGAACGAAAATGTTGTGAAACCAGAGATAGTTAATGATGCGTGGCGTGTGAAGAACAGTGGTTGATTCCATCTGTCCGTTGAACTGGGTCCACTCTTTGCGGGTCCACCAACGAATGTCAGGCGCTACGTGGTGAACATAGACAGTCCAGCCGATGATTTGTGTGAACAGCAAGAACGGAACAACTAAAACTTTGATTGGCATCCAGATGGCTGTTGCTATGCCACCGGTGAGTGCGCCAATAACAACCATGGCTGCAGTAGCTACAAGCAGGGCCGAACCAAGAGTGATTTTGTCGCGAACGATTTCGTCGTGACGCTTGCCGGGCGCATTGAAACGCCACATCTTTAGCCACCACACTTCACGAAGGAAATAAGCGCCAGAGCCAATGCATGACCATTCGAGACGATGACGAAGTTTTTGGGCACTGCTAAGAGCTTCGTAATCAGCAACAGTGAGTGGATGCCACACGAAGTCAAAACCTTGGCGAGTGGTGTAGCCGTGATGAATACGGTTGTGTCCGAGATCCCAAGCAGATTCGCAATGGACACTCGGGCCCATGCACAGTTGGGCGATGATGCGATTCGCCTTACGCGAATCAAGAAGTGCGTTATGCGATGCGTCGTGTCCTAAAACAAAAAGCCCTGACACTGCAAGACCCGCAAGGAGCCACCAGATGCCAACTGCCCACCATGTGTTGGTAAGAACTAACGCGACAGTAGGAACTGCGTACAACACGGTTGCTTGAACGAGTGCACGTGTTGCGCGCAAGCGGGAACGTTCGTAACAAACGGGCGGAATGATGGCTCGCACATCATTGAGCGAATTTTCCCGGGGGGTTGGCATTGTTGGTGATTCGATACTCACCCCCACAGGTTAGATGCCTACCTACCGTTAGGTAGGGGCTTTCCGCAGAATCTTCGTCACAGAGATCGAGAAGGGCTATTTCAGGCGGTTTCTTAGCTGCACGAAGACTTCAGCGCCGACGATCTCGGATAACTCATCGCCCAGGCTGTCGATGACAGAAGTTTCGCCCACATACGCATCAGTGCCTTCTGTGCAGCACCAGGCCATTTTGGTGCCATGGTCGCCCCAATCGGCACGAGACCACCTGCGCACAGTGGCAACTTCCACATTGTCTTCGCGCATTTCCCAATCGACCTTTATGGGCAACTGCCAACAGACTGACGGTTTCCAATCAATGGGGGATTCATCGAAGTGCTCGGCGGCCAAGTGCAGCGCACATCCTTCGCCACCTTCAAAGCCATGGCGGTTGTGGAAAATGCACGCGCCGTCAACTACGCGCGTTGCAGAGTAGGACTCATCTGCGAAGACGGTGCCTAAATGTGCCTCAGCGTGGAATTGAAACAAGTGAGCTGGAATAGTGGCAGCGGCCGCTGACAAATTGCGGGCTTCGTCGATGCCGTCAAGTTCTGCTCCAAGAGAACAACAGCCGTGGCCAAGTTGGTCGGCTGTGGCGTTGATTCCTTTGCACCCCTTGCCCCAAATGCAGGTCCAGTTGGAAGCGAGAAAATCACGGTCGAATCGCCAGACAGTTTCGCCGGCATCGATTTCTTCGTAACTGCTCACGAACCCACGATAGGGCGGGTGTCTAACTATGTGACAATGGTCTCGTTATACAAGGATGAGAACATGATCAACCATTACCGTGCTGCCCGAGCCGAACTTGATGCGCCAGGCTCACCCTTTGCCACGACCATGACCGAAGTTCGCGGCGTAACCATGAAGACCTTCGTCTCTGCTCCGCCCACGATGCGTGTCATCTGGGAGAACTCAATTGGCCATGCTGACAAGGACTACATCGTCTACGAAGATGAGCGCTACACGTACGCAGACATTCATGCTCAGGTGCGCAAGCTTGCACAGTACTTAGTAGAACATGGCGTGACGCCAGGAACTCGCGTTGCGCTTGCAATGCGTAATTATCCGGAATGGGTAGTCGGTTACTGGGCGATTCTTTCTGTGGGTGCAGCAGTTGTCGGCATGAACGCATGGTGGACAACGCCCGAGATGGAATATGCGCTGAATGACAGTGCGCCAGTTGTATTGATTGCAGACGATGAGCGCCTTGAGCGATTCGAACAAATTGAGAATGCACCAGCAGTACACATTCTTGGTGTGCGTACTGATCGCGCGTTACCAGCCGGCAGTGGCCGATGGGCAGATGTTCTTGCAATGGCCGACCCAGGCGTGTTGCCAGCAGTCGATATTGACACTGACGATGACGTGACTATTTTCTACACATCAGGTACCACTGGTTTTCCAAAGGGCGCGCAATTAACGCATCGCGGATCAGTATCGAACATCTTCAACATGCTCACTATGACAATGGCTGCTAACTCGGCTGAAGCAAAAGGTATTGCAGCAGGCGATATTCCAGCACCAACAACTGCGCCATCGGCCTATCCGGCGGCATTTATGGCGCCAACACCTTTGTTTCACGTAACGGCGTGTAACTGCATCTTGCACCCTGCAACTGTGATGGGTGCGAAGCTTGTTCTCACATACAAGTGGGAACCTGGTCGTGCGCTTGAACTGATTGAACGTGAACGTGTCACCACATTGTCCGGAGTCCCAACAATGAGCCGTGAGTTGCTACTGCACCCAGATTGGGAAACTCGCGACACTTCGTCATTGCAAGGCATGGGTGGCGGTGGAGCCCCATTGCAGCCAGACCTCGTGCACAAAATTGCAGGCGCATTGAAAGGCGGCCAACCTTCAACTGGTTACGGCATGACAGAAACACACGGAATCATTACTGCAAACTCAGCGCGTTGGCTCATCGCAAAGCCAGCTTCGTGCGGGCCGCTAGTGCCGACACTTGAGGCAAAGTTTGTTGATGAAGACGGAAATGATCTTCCCTCCGGCCCAGACACGGTTGGCGTCTTATGCGTCAAAGGCGCAGTCATCATTAAGGGTTATCTCAATAGGCCAGAAGCCAACGCTGAGACAATTCAGGATGGTTGGCTCAACACGGGTGACATCGCTCGAATCGACGAAGACGGTTTTGTGTTCATTGTTGACCGTGCAAAAGACATGGTGTTGCGTGGTGGCGAGAACGTGTACTGCAGCGAAGTGGAAACGGCTATCTATCATCACGAATCAATTGCAGAAGCTGCTGTGTTTGGTATTCCCGATGAGCGTCTCGGTGAAGAAGTCGCAGTTGTTCTCGTGTTACGCCCTGGTAAGACCTTGGCAGAAGAAGAATTGCGTACTTTCCTCGGTGCAACTCTTGCAAAGCACAAGATTCCATCAAAGATCTGGTTCCGCGATGAACCAATTCCACGCAACGCAAGTGGCAAGTTCCTGAAGCGCGAATTGCGCAAAGAACTTATTGGGGAATAAGAACTCCGGCCACCTCGGCCAAGATTTCAATTGAACGAATGCGTGACGGCGTGCTGTCTGCGTGATGCGCAGTCATGATTTCGTCTGCATCTGTTAACGACTGAAATTCGTCGAGGCGCGCTTTGATAGTCGACGCAGTTCCAATGGCCGAATACTTGAACACCTCATCAAGGTATGAAGCCTGTGGAGACTGCAGTGCAGCATCGACCTGTTCATCTGTCAGTGGGTGGCCTGGTCGGCCAAAGATGCGTCGCGCAAACGAACGATTACGTCGTTCAAATTGTGCTGCTGCTGATTCTTCAGTGTCGGCCGCAATAACGCTCATGCTTGCAATCACATACGGCTTGTCTAGTTGCAAAGAAGGAGTGAATCGTTCACGGTAAATGCGAATCGCATCCAATAGCGATGCCGGCGCAAAGTGCGAAGCAAACGCATAGGGAAGACCCAAGACGGCTGCGAGTTGAGCACCGTACAAAGAAGATCCCAATATGTACAGAGGAATGTTTGTGCCGCGTCCTGGCGTCGCAATGACATCTGCGACTCTCGAGGTGTCGCTAAGGAACCCCTGTAGTTCTTGTACGTCTTGAGCAAAGGTCTCAGCAGCACGTGGGTCGCGCCGCAAAGCCTTAACGGTCGTTTGGTCTGTTCCGGGTGCTCGCCCGAGGCCTAGGTCAATACGGCCGGGGTGCAGAGTAGCCAATGTTCCGAATTGTTCGGCGATGACCAGTGGGGAGTGGTTCGGCAACATCACACCGCCTGAGCCAAGCCGAATTGTTTTTGTGTTGGCTGCAACGTGTGCGATCAGGACTGCCGGGGCAGACGATGCAATGGTTTCAGAGTTGTGGTGTTCCGCGTACCACACACGCGTAAAGCCAAGTCGTTCTGCTGCTTGAGCTACTTGAACACAGCCCTCGAGACTTTCGCGCAGTGATTCACCGGCACCAATAGAGGCCAAATCAAGAATGGAAACTGGAACAGTTGACATTGAAATTACAGGGGAGGGCTAACTCGTTCAAGGACAACTCGAACGCCGCCCATGTCGGGGCGTGTCCAAATCATGTGGCCATCTTCATCAAGTTTGCGCACCACTTCAATCCCTGGCATACCGACAGGACGCAAAACAAACGCTCCGTCTTCAAAAGTGGCGACTATATGAATAGGTGTGGTGTAATCAAAAACTGAAACGTCATGAACACCGTTTTCTTCTGTGCCGTCTGCACGCGCATCGGCAACTGTGCCACCACCGCAGTCAACGATGCGGTTGCCGCATTGTTCGATGCGTTCGGTGTAACTCATGAGGCGATCATCGGACGGTACGGGCTCACCGCCGCGGGTGGCACTGATGGCTTTCCAAATGCCACGAAGATCAGGCGCGCCAGGCGCCAAGGGTTCGGTGCAGTTGCCCAAGATCAGAGGGGGAAACGATGCGCCATACCCGCCTGCAGGAGTATGGGCTACGGGAATGTCATTGGCGTTCGTCATGAACCCTCACCCTACAATCACGCGACACTGACACGACCTATTCGGCCAACTGCAGTGCTTGTATAAAAATCTCGTTCAAAACCAGGGGTGTACCACATTCCCATTGGCATAAAGCATCCGGTGTCTGCTCTACCTCGTTCATTTCCTGTTTCGATATCGAGAACAACCGCATCCCATTCACCCATTTTGTGAACATGGTCGACAATAAGTTCTCCCGTATCTGCATACAACGTGAGTTGATTAGCGTTCCGCCACTCCTTCTTCCACAACGGTACGAATGAGCCTGGTCCTTCATACCGCCATGCACCAATGCCACCGTTCTGAGAATCAAAAGCAACGAGAATATGTCGGTCTTGGTCGTATAGCGGCGGAGACACGATGTGTCCAGACGGATTTCCGAATGGAACAAAGGATTCACAATCTGACGAGTCAATAGTTGACACTCGCCACACACGCACTGGAGCTGTATGAACAGGGAGTGCAAATGGCATTGCTTGTCCTGTGCCAGTTGGTGAAGCGGCCAACATGTTAATAGTTGATTGGCTTTCGCCGTTGTCCATGAACCACGCGCAATCATCACCGATTGAACTATCCCATGCGTAACCGGAATCTTCTCCGTCCACTTTGTATGATGCCGACCACGTTTCATCAAGTGTTAAGTGGCCACGGACGTATTGCAAGCGGTGAATAACGTCATTACTTGTGACATAGAGATAGTCGACTCCGTCTTGTCGGTCAGAAGAAAATCGGCCGACGCTGTTCCACGGGCACTCAAAGACGTCAACAAGATTCAAATCAGGATCAAGAACTGTGAAGACCGAACGCTTGGCGATGTCATCGCGAATGTCTTTGGTGACGATATTGCCATCACTAAAGACAACATGTCCATTGTGTGCATTATCTGCAGCAAGTCGATGTTCCGCAACAATTTCTAATTGTGGATTCAGCCGGTGCACGTATGTGCCATTGACTACGTAGAGGTCGCCATTTTCATGAACGCAGATCGCTCCACACCATTTGTGTCCACCCGACGGTAAATCTGGAGACCGGCGAATTGGTTCCAATGAGATCGGATCAAGTTGCTCCACCCAGCCAGATGTATCTTCTGACACCCCGAATGATGATCCGCCTTGCAAGTACAACTCGCCCCTCGCGCGTTGCACAAACATGACCGGCCAGCGACCTGGCTCCAGTATTCGGGCATGACCCACGAGATGTTCATCTGGCTGAATATTCAGCCCGGGGGAACTCACGATTTTCTGCCGGCGAGGACCACCACATTCTGCTGGCCATGCCGACGGGTAATACCCCGAGATCTGGGATAGATAGTCGCTTGCCGTCATGATGCCCCCATCTATGAATCAGTTAACCGCACCGTACAAGTCCTCGGTCTATATATACGAGGCAGATGGGCCGACAGTGCGTATCGTATGAGGTCTTATGTCAGTTCTTCCCAACGCCGCATTTTCAATCGCACTTGACTGTCAACTCGACAACGTCCCAGGCACCCTTGGTCGGCTGTGCGCCGCTATTGGCGAGGCCGGCGGCAATATTGGCGCCCTTGACGGTTTTGATGTGCGTGGGCCAGTCCTTCGCCGCAGTGTTGTGGTTCATTGCCGCGACGAGGCTCACCAGAAAACAGTCGTGGGCGCAGTTCAGAAACTAGACGGTGTCACTGTTCTTGATTGGTGGGACCGTACGTTCCGCATGCACGAAGCCGGCAAGGTCGAAGTCATCTCCACAGTTCCGGTGAATGACCGTGATGATCTTTCAATGGCGTATACGCCGGGTGTTGCCCGCATTTGTACCGCAATTGAAAACGATCCGTCGCTTTCACATAAATTCACCATTCGTAAAAACACCGTTGCCATTGTCAGCAACGGAACAGCAGTTCTTGGTCTTGGTGATATTGGTCCAGAAGGCGCCATGCCCGTGATGGAAGGCAAAGCACTCTTGTTCAAAGAGTTCGGCGGAGTTAACGGTTTCCCAATCTGCATCAACGCACGCACTGCTGATGAAGTAGTTGATTTCGTACAACGCATTGCACCAACATTTGGTGGCATCAACCTTGAAGACATCAAAGCTCCTGAGTGTTTCGAAATTGAAGAGCGTCTTCGCGCAAGTCTTGATATTCCTGTCTTCCACGACGATCAACACGGAACTGCAGTTGTCACCTTGGCGGCTTTGTGGAACTCATTGAAGATCACAGGCAAGAAGATGGAAGATCTCACAGTGGTTATCGCTGGTGTCGGAGCAGCTGGTGTTGCAATTGGCAAGATTTTGCTGAACGCCGGTGTTGGCGATGTCATTGGTTGCGACCGTGTCGGTGCCATCTACTCAGGCCGCAGCGAAATGAACTCAGCCAAAGAATGGTTCGCTGAACACACCAACACTTCTCGTCGTATGGGAACTATCAGCGACGTCATGAAGGGCGCCGATGTGTTTGTTGGCGTTAGTGGACCTGACCTCATTACGCAAGCCGATGTTCGCACTATGGCAAAAGATCCGATTGTGTTCGCAATGGCTAACCCGAACCCTGAAATTCGTCCAGAACAAGTTGATGGGCTTGCAAAAGTCATGGCAACTGGTCGCAGTGACTATCCGAACCAGATCAACAACGTTCTTGCATTCCCCGGAATCTTCCGTGGAGCACTTGATGCAAATGCAACAGACATCACTGAAGGTATGAAGCTTGCTGCGGCAATCGCAATCGCCGAATCTGTAACTGATGCGCAATTGTCTCCAGACTTCGTTGTTCCGTCGGTATTCGACCGCACCATTGTTGAGCGTGTTGCACCTGCAGTTGCTGCAGCAGCCGTACGTGATGGCGTTATCCGCAAGAGCTGACGCCCAGGCTTAATTAACCTTGCGTTAACGCAAGATGTCAACATTCTTAGACTGCTTAAGTAATATTCAAGGCTTATGTATGAATCTCTATTGCAGTCGTCATTTCTCATTCGGTTGTTGGCCTCCTTTTTGCCAGCCCTGATAGTTGTAGTTCCGCTTGCGCTTGCTTCTCGAAAGCAGGACTCCGTGAATAGAGACGATGACAACGTGATGACTAGCGCAATGCGTTTTGTTGGTGCCGCTTTTATTTTCATTGGCTCGTTCGCGAACGTCACAGCATGGCAAGGTGCAAGCTCAGCCAACTCAAGCTTGAAGAGCGAAATAGCGTCATTGTCGGCCTTGACCGAGACCATTCTTGATTACAAGACGAACTCGGTGTTGCAAGATGCGGTTTCAAAAATTACGACATATGTCCAAACCATTCACGACACTGAGCTGTCGACGACAGGCATCAAAGGCTTCATGCAAGATTCAACAAAACTTGAACGCAAGCAGCGAACAAAGAACGCGGCTTTGGGCGCGGCGCCAGAAGTGAAGCGGGACTCAGCAGAGCAACAAGCACTCGATATCCGTAGCGCGATCATCTCAATCGAAGAAGCACAAGTTGTTAACGACCGTGACCTGGCTCGCATGTTGAAACAAGTTGACGATTTCCAGATCGCACGCCGTAACAGATTGTCCGGAACTTGGCCGCTAGTGCCTCAGGTAGTAATCAGCACTTTCCTAGTTATCACGCTGGCTGCATTGGTATTGATTGGAAGATACCCCACTGGTCCCCGTCGTGATCTGAAATGGATGCAGGTCCTTACTTCAGTCGCAGTGGTCTCGGCAGTGTGGTTTTCCGTGCTTTCAACTCAAGACGTGAGTGTGCAGAGCAAGCGCTTCAATGTTCCTATTGAATCGTTCTTAGCCCGATACAAATAAGTTTTCTAATGGTGGGGTGTTAGTGAAATAGGTCTAGCCCTTATTGCGTAGGTGTTTGTGGTTGTGGGGTCGAGCGGTTTTCACACGGTTTACTCACAGTTTTCACACGCTTTTGCTGGCCGGGTTCTGGGGGAGCAGTGTTGGTGAGATGAGTTGTCTCTCTCGGAAGAGTGATTGTTCTGACCTTTGAGTGTTGTGCCTGCAGGTTCTCTGTGATCCTCGTGTGACGCAACGAGAGGTGAAGTAACTCCCGACGAGAACTGTTGTATATTCTCAAAATGGTTTCAATCAGTTCTCAATCCAAAAAGTTCGCACTACTTGCCGTCGCTGCTATCGCGCTAGGTGCTTGTGGCGGAACAAGCGAAAATTCAAACACTGCGAGCACTGTTGCTCGTGGCGTAAAAAATGCCGCGATAGTGACTACCAGCACAAGCACAACAACTACGACTGTTGCTGCGACAACTTTGACTTGTGCAGCCGGGGGTGCGTGTGTGGTGGGTGATACGGGTCCTGGTGGGGGCATGGTTTTCTATGTTGCGCCTACACGTTTTACTTCTAAGGGTTCTGTCTGTGATGCCGCATGCAAGTATTTAGAGGCTGCGCCGGTTGGTTGGATTACGG